>JAEEGK010000214.1_pt1 | contig 143204 bp, 140 predicted proteins | sample 8958771 | NCBI WGS metagenome assembly JAEEGK01 (sample SAMN16246547, study PRJNA631951) | gut metagenome | biome: gut microbiome; feature: rumen; material: SC-attached | host: Bos | place: Iran: Karaj | collected 2018-10 | reverse complement strand
AATTTGTCACTCTTCTCTATACCGATACCCATCCGGAATTCGAATATACGCACGAATATGTTCGTCGATAGATCGTTCGATAATTCCGGATATATTGTTCACATTTCCTTCTGCAGAAAGGATCGTACGCTCCCGTTTCTCAAGGACGATCCCTATATGGTCGTGCTCTTTGTTCTCAAATACCCTGTCATAGAGTACGATGTCTCCCGTTTCCGGAATATAGCCTTCCGGCCCTTTATGGTATTCAATCCGCCAATCGCCTGTGGCAAACTCCTCCCAGCCAAGACATGCTGCCAGATGACAGGTTTTACATTCCTCGGGTCTGTACGGGATTCCGAATCCAGCTGTAGTGCAGCAATAATAGACAAACGCCGCACACCATAACCCGTCAGCTTCCTTGAGATTCCATGTCGGAAACAATCGCACAATCGGCGCAAGATTGGACGCCATCCCATCAACTTCTCCATGAAACGGAACCTGCGCCATATCCTTTGCAACCTTGGCCAGTTTTTCTCTTGTTGTTTTTTCCATATATGCCTCACCAAACTTCGATTTATCTTAGTCTTTTATGCTGTTTATTTTCCGTACTAATTCTGTTATAGTTTCTTCTCTTCACATTAGGCTCTCTTCCTGATGTTTTTATAGTCACATCGTATATTTTATCAAAGAAGAAGTTTACTTTATAGCTTTTACCACTTCGATATCGGCAGGAAGCCAGTTCACTGAATCCAGTTCTTCTATGGAAAGCCATTTGGCCGCTTCATGTTCCAGAAGTTTCATCTTCGAACCTTTTGCCAGTTCTGCCCAGAAGCAGTCCATGGAAAGATGGAATTCCGGATAGTCATACTCCACCGTCATAAGAAGATCACCGACAACGATCTCTGCGTCCAGTTCTTCCCGAATCTCACGTCGGAGTGCTTCCTGTGGCGTCTCTCCATCTTCGATTTTTCCTCCGGGGAATTCCCATCCGTCTTTAAAAGCACCGTACCCCCGCTGTGTTGCGAAGATCCGGTTTCCATCGCGGATAATGGCGGCGACGACACGTACCGTTTTCCTTCTGTTTTCCAAAAGCCAGGAAAAAGCTTTTGCCGTACGGATATCCGGTTCTTTGAAATGGTTTCCCTCATTCCATTCGAGCAAACATCTGACACCAGTATCCTTAAGGACCTCATATGTTTCACGGATCTTTTCCCCCACCGTTGCCATCACCGGATTACGTGTCTTTTCTTCTTTGTCACCGAGACTGAGATACACTGAATCTGCCTGCAGTTTCTGTTCTTTTATGTAATCGAGAAATCCCGGAAACCATACCGACGGAGATGCTGCGGCGACCCCGCTGAATCGGTCTGTCTGAAAGGCAGCCCATAAAGCGAAAAGGCCGGCCAGCGAATACCCGCCGATATAGTAAGTCTTCTCTTCATCAGAACAGAGATCAAGTATTTTTCCGAGGGTTTCTTCAGCTCCGCCACCAAAGTCCTCTTTCCCGAAAACGGCAGGTGCTTTCCACGGAGAAAGATCTTTATTCCAGTCTTCGACCTGACAGGCAAGCAGAAAGAAGTCTCTCCCACAGCTTTCGGCTATGACAGAAACCTCATTCTCTATTCCTTCCAGATCGTGATCATCGACCGGCTGGATCAATACTATGTCCGCATTCGGATTTCCAAATTTATGAAACTTCATCGTACGCTACTTCAGTTCTTTACCTATATTCTTCAGACCCACACGCTATTTCTGTACTCAATTATATCATGCGCTTTCGCCTAATCTTGATTCATTATGAATTCGTTTTCACTCTCAGAAATAAATCTAAATTCTCTCTTGACTTGGAGTTAACTCCAAGTTGTAGAATGAACATATCAACTGATGGATCGGACGATCGGGAGGATGCATATGACCATTAAAGAAGTCTGTGAAAAGTACGATATTACGGCTGATACCCTCCGCTACTATGAACGTGTCGGGGTGATTCCGGAAGTGACAAGAACACCGGGCGGAATACGGGATTATCAGGAGACGGATATCGCCTGGGTCGAAAATGCGATCTGTTTTCGCGATGCCGGAATGCCTGTCGAAATGCTTATTGAATATGTGAAGCTCTATCAGGAAGGAGACTCGACGATCGATGCCCGGACAAATCTTTTGAAAGAAGCACGCGAATCCATTCTCGAAGCCAGAAAGAAATACGATATCGCTCTAAAGAAATTGGATTACAAAATCGGCAGATATGAGATCGCTCAGAAGACCGGTGTTCTCACCTGGACAGAAGATGAAAAGGACGGTTGATCGGACATGAAGAAAAAACTACTGATCCTGCTTTTATCTACTGCAATCTGTATGAGTGGATGTGCAGGGAAAAGGGAAACGACAGGGACAAGTGCTTTTACGGAAGCATCGGCGGAGAGTACGACGATAGCCACCGAAGCAACAACTAAGGAAGTCACACCAACAGAATCTGCCACAACTTCCGAGTCGGAAGCAACAGACTCTGAAACCTCGGCAGAAACAGCAAAGGAGAAAACCATGGTACTGAAAATCGGAGATACCAAAGTTCCCGTCACATGGGAAGATAATGATACCGTTTCTGATCTAAAAGCACTTGCGCAGGATGGTCTTACCATCGAGATGTCCATGTACGGTGGATTTGAACAGGTCGGTCCGATCGGACAAAGCATTACAAGAAATGATTCCCAGACCACTACTTCATCCGGCGATATCGTTCTTTATTCGGGAGACCAGATCGTCATCTTCTATGGTTCCAATTCCTGGTCCTATACCCGCCTTGGAAAGATCGATCTATCCGAAGACGAGATGACGGAGCTTCTTTCCCACGGCAATGTGACCATCACGCTCAGCATGGAGTGAACGAAGACGTATTCATGTCCATCCAAAAATGATTTTAACGCCAATCTCGCCCATATGGCATAGAGCCTGATAAATCAATATTTGTAACAATGTTAAACATAACATAATAAAGCAAAATGCAAGGAGGCAAAGCAATGTTAGGTAATTTCAGCTACAAGAACGCAACCAAACTCTACTTCGGAGATGATTCTCTTTCGTATCTGAATGAGGAGCTTCCGAAGTACGGAAAGAACATCCAGCTCATCTATGGCGGCGGTTCCATCAAGAGAAAAGGGATCTACGATCAGATCGTGAAGATCCTGAAAGACAACGGGAAGAACATCATCGAGGATGCAGGTGTCATGCCGAATCCGACAATTGAGAAACTTCGCGAAGGCGTAAAGATCGCACGGGACAATAATGTAGATCTTCTTCTGGCCGTAGGCGGCGGTTCCTGCTGCGACTATGCCAAGGCCGTATCCGTCTCCGTACACTGCGACGAAGATCCATGGGACAAATACTACATCCGGTTCGAAGAACCCACATGCGAGATCGTTCCTGTCGGCTGCATCCTGACCATGGCCGGGACCGGATCCGAAATGAATGCCGGATCTGTCATCACGAACCACGAACAGAAACTGAAGATTGGTCACGTTTTCGGCGAGGAAGTGATGCCGAAGTTCTCGATCCTGAATCCGAAGTTCACCTTCTCTCTTCCGAAGCGCCAGATGGTGGCAGGCATCTACGATATCTTTAACCACATCTGCGAACAGTACTTTTCCGGTGAAGACGACAACACCAGCGACTATCTCGCAGAGGCTCTCATGAAGTCCCTGATCCACAGTTCCCTCATCGCCATCGAGGACCCCGAAGACTACGAGGCAAGATCCAACATCATGTGGACCGCCACCTGGGCCCTCAACACCCTCATTTCCCGCGGCAAAAGCACTGACTGGATGGTGCACATGATCGGCCAGTCCGTCGGCGCGTATACAGACGCCACGCACGGTATGACCCTTGCCGCCGTCTCTCTCCCCTACTACCGCTACATCCTTCCTTACGGTGTCAAGAAGTTTAAGAGATTCGCCGAGGAAGTATGGAATGTTTCTTCTGAAGGAAAGACCGACGAGCAGGTAGCATTGGAAGGCCTTTCAGCTATGGAAGACTGGATGAAGAAGATCGGTGTTTCGCTCAACATCTCTGAGCTTGGGGCAACCGAGGACATGATCGACGGCATCACGGAAGGCACCATCATCCTCGAAGGCGGTTACAAAGTCCTTTCCAAAGACGAGGTCCGCGAGATCCTGAAGCAGTCGCTCTGATCTCACACGATATCGTCACGATAGAGTTACTCACACAAAACCTTGGAATCAAAGATGGTTCCAAGGTTTTTTCTTATGAAGATATTTCCTGTAATCTTTTTCGAAAAATTAGTTGACTTTCACAACTATTGCGGTTATCATCTATTTAAACGAAGTGGATCGACAAAGAAAAGGAGATGCAAAATGGACAAAGTAAAACAGTTTCGTGAGCTGACGAGAGAACTGGAATGCCATCTGGAAAACATAAACCGAAGTGACTGCTGCCAATGTAGTGTAAACGAGTCCCAGTGCTTTTTGGTCGTGGAAATTGGAAGAAATCCCGGTATATGCATCAAGGATCTGGCCAAGCAACTCCACCTCGATAAGAGTGGGATCAGCCGGAGTATCGAAGAACTTGTTCAGAAAGGATATGTGGTTAGGGAGCCTTCGAAGACAGACCGCCGTTGTGTGGTATTGACTCTGACCGATGCGGGACAGTCAAGGTTTGAAAAAATCGAAAACGACATGAATGCGGCTTTTAAAAAGGTCTTTTCACGAATGAGCAAGACGGAGCAGGAGAAAGTCCTGGAAGCGCTAAAGATCTATAACGAAGCATGCAGAAAAGATGAGGAATGCTGCACTTGTTCACAAACATAAGAAAAGAAATACTAATGAAACGAGGAGATTCAATGATTACAATAAGAGAAGCCAAATTAGAAGATGCAGAAAGACTGGTGGAGATCTACTCCCACTACGTACTTAATACCGCCGTGTCCTTTGAGTATGTCGTTCCGACGGTTGCTGAATTTCAAGAACGTATGAAAAAGATCATGGAAAAGTATCCGTATCTGGTCGCAGAAAAAGACGGTCTTATTGTCGGATACGCGTACGCCAGCCCGTACAGCTGCCGCGAAGCCTATGCCTGGTCGGTGGCCAACTCCATCTATCTGGATAAAGATTATCGAAGACAAGGAGTCGGTTCCCTTCTCTATCGTGAACTGGAAAAGCTCCTGAAGGAGCAAGGCATCATTAACCTGCTGGCCGGAGTTGCTTTTTCTGAGGAAGAGGACGAATACCTCACTCACGACAGTTTCAATTATCACAAGCACATGGGCTATGAAAAAGTTGCGCACATGAAAGACATCGGCAAGAAATTCGATCGCTGGTATGACCTTTTGTGGCTACAGAAGAAGATATAAGCAAACTATCCGGTTAACGACCTACATATTTTTTCTCTGCTTCTTTTCAAGTATAATTTCATAGGTGAATGATCGAAAAGCACCTGCGATAAGGAGTATTGTCATGAGAAAACTTCTAGCTTTATTACTTGCACTGATGGTATTTGCCACGACAGGATGCTCTATTATGGATCTTTTGAAGAGAAATTCAAAAGACGACCATCCATACGGCTATAAGACCGGTAAAGACTATGCTGAGGTCTGGTGTGGACCATGCAAACAGCTGGACCACTTTACTGTTACCGAGGACGATGATGGTTCCAGAGTAGAAGCATATACTATGCAAGATACTGAATATGGTTTCACCTATCAGGTCGAAGCCTATTACACAAAAGTCTCCTCATATGAACCGCAAGCAAACTATCTGAGTGAAGATTTCGACTACCAGTATTTGAAGGTTTTCCTGGATGAGACAGACTTCTCTAAGCTGATAGATAAATATGAACTCAATATTGTGTTGGAAGAACCCCAGCCAGCAAATACCGAAGGCCTTTATATGTTCTATAACCCGACGATCAATTTCTATACAGATAAGCAATTATCTGAAGATGAAAACGCCGAGGTCATGCAATTCACTTATGATTCTTTACAAGATTTTGATGCCAAGCGCAAGCATTTCACAAGAAACGATTCATGCTCAAGCGTCTTCCTCCATATATATTGCAAGCCTTCTGAAAAAGAAGCAGCAACGGGCAAAGTATATGGCGGCGCTAGCGGCAGATACGGATTCAAATACAATGGTTAAGGCTTGCGCCATGACATGAAGCTTATTCGCAAACGACTTAAGGAGTCCAAATGACAGACGAACTGTTTTCTAATTATCGTGAACTTTTTTCCGACAGATTATTGCTCCGTCGGATCACGATGCAGGATCTGGATGATGTGTTCGAGATCTACTCAAATAAAGAGGTCATGCTCTATTTTGCGGACCGTTTCCCTTTCGAGAAAAGCACTGAAGCGGAAACCATGATCCGTGAATACGAGGAAGCGCTCACTAACCATTGGAGCATGCGCTGGGGCATCGTCCTGAAAGAAAGCGGAAAACTTATCGGGACGTGCGGCTTTCACGCTCTTTCCGAATACGATAAACGCATCGAGGTCGGCTACGATCTCAACCGCAATTACTGGCAGAAAGGGATCATGACAGAAGCGCTTTCACTGATCATTGATCACGCATTCGGATGTTCGGATGTGAACCGGATCGAGGCGATGGTCGAACCGCCGAACACCGGCTCCCGCGCCCTTCTCGAGAAGCTCGGGTTCCAATACGAAGGCACCCTCCGGAAGCACGAGATGTGCCGCGGCGATTTCGTGGACATCCAGATGTTCAGTTTATTACGGGAAGACCGGGAATAAGTGTTTTTCGCTAAGAAACTTCAGAATTTCATAACACTAAACTTCGGAATTTCAGGTATATTGACTTCAGAATTCAATAAGTGTAAACTTCAGATTATAATAAAAGTGAGGTTTACAGACATGATTGAGAGAATGGCAAAAGATACCTTATTGCGACTGGCACAGCAATTTCCTGTCGTGGCTGTAACCGGTCCAAGACAAAGCGGGAAATCTACTTTAGTTCAAGAAACCTTTCCTGAAAAGAGGTATGTGACCTTTGATGATTCATCTGTGCGGGAACTAGCCTCATCCAATCCGCGGGACTTCCTTCGAGCATTTAAAGACGGCGTCATCATCGACGAAGCACAAAAGGTACCGGCGCTTTTCGAGGCGATAAAGCTTGTCGTGGATAGCGAAGAATACACACCCGGGAAGTATATACTTACGGGCTCCTCCCAATTCAAACTTAAGAAGAACATCAGAGAGTCCCTTTCCGGGAGGATCGGCCTGGTAAATCTTCTTCCGCTGTCTATTTCCGAATTGAACCTTCAGGGAATCCTCGGTGAAGATGCCTATGACTATGCTTTCCAAGGGTTCTATACCCCCTTTTATGACGACCGGAAACACTACGATCGCCAGGACTGGTTCGAGAATTATATCGACACATATATCGAGAGAGATGTTGCCGAAGAGATACGCGTCGCGAATCTTTCCACATTCAAGAAGTTTATCCAGATCTGTGCGATCTATAGCGGACAGATCCTTAATATGGAGAGCATCTCACGAGAGATCGGGGTTTCGGCAAATACGATAAAATCGTGGCTATCGATTCTGGAGGCTTCTTTCATCATTCATATGCTGGAGCCGGACACAAACAATCTCGGAAGAATTCTCGTGAAGTCGCCGAAGCTCTATTTTGTGGATGTCGGGCTTCTTTGCTATCTTCTTCGAATCGAGTCGAAAGAGGAGTTATTACTGTCGAGATATAAAGGTGCCGTGGTCGAAACCATGGCGATTTCAGAACTGTTGAAATCAAGATTTAACAAAGGACGAAAAGCGGAACTAACATACTTTCGCGATAGCAATGGTTTCGAGGTGGACGTGATCGCCGATTGGCATAAGACATATGCGCTGGAAATCAAGAGTGATAGCGACACTGAAAAGAAACTAGCCGCCAATGTACGTAAGTACATCGACCTGCGTGCAAGTGACACCAAAGGGTTTGTATATTATCTGGGCGACATTACATGTGACATCAACGGTGTAACCTATGTTTCTTGGAAAGACTGGGGCAACAATTTAGGAGGCACACATGGCATCGAGTAAAGAATACCTGGATTTTATACTGGAACAGCTCTCGGAACTGGAGGGTATCTCGTACCGCGCTATGATGGGCGAATACATCCTCTACTATGGCGGCAAGATCGTCGGCGGGATTTACGATGACCGCTTCATTGTGAAGGTGACGAAGTCTTCCAGAAAGAAGATGCCGGACGCGGAGCTGGAGCTTCCGTACGAAGGGGCGAAGGAAATGCTTCTTGTGGACGACGTGGAGAATAAGGAGCTTCTGCGGGAACTTCTGGAAGCCATGTATCCGGAGCTTCCTCTACCTAAGAAAAAGAAATGAGCGGCAATATCATCCGAAGATCAGTTTCTTTACGATCTCGATCGTCTTCTTCCGCATATAGGTCTGGTCCAGTTTGGGGTCTATGGGATGCATATAGGTATGGCAGAAGCACTCTATATAGTTGACCGCCATGCGGACGTTCTCGGCGCTGTTTTCCGATTTGGCACCCTTCAGGAGGAACACCTGCTCCATCTTCTCATACATGTTCTGCCAGAAGCCGTCGGAGACTTCGGCGATATCTGCATCCGTGTGATATAGAGCTTCCAGCTCTTCGTGCACGGCCCAATTCCGTTGGTGATATTCCAGTAAGTAGTCCAGTGTTTTCTCCGCAAAAGCATCGAATTCAAGCCCCTTTTCTCCCTTTTCGGCTTCGTGGTAGAAACGGGTGACATCTCCCATCAGCTGATCTGCTGCCATTTGAAGAGCCTGGACCAGGATATCTTTCTTGTCTCGGAAATAGTGGTAGACGATCCCCGTAGAGAGACCTGCCGCTTTGGCAATGTCGTCTGCCGTAATGTTGTGGTAGCCCTTTTGAAGGATCAGGTCGCCGCCGACACTTAAGATCTTCAGACGCGTCTCGATGGAGCGTTTCTGCTTCGGCACCGCCATAGGCTTTGCCGCAGGCGATGCCTTCTTGGCTGTCGTTCTGACCGCGGCAGCGTTCTTTTTAGACACAGCATCACTCTTCTTTGCCGCGTTCTTCGGCGTATTCTTCTTTTCCGGCTTTTCCTTCGCCATGGAACGACCTCTCCTTATCTATCAGATAACTACCCATATTCATTAAAACACATATTTGATTTGTTGCAAGTAAATATTGAGACTTTTCTCAATTTTCACAATAAACCACAGCCCCTTTTTATTCACCTTGTACAAAGTTGAGATATTTCTCAATTTTTGTATTGACCTGTTTTCAGGCCGGACGTAGAATGAGGATGGTTAGCACAGACTTACCACTATTCTTATATATAACATACACAGGAGACGAGAAAAATGGGAAACACTATCGTCGAATTTAAAAATGTCATGAAACAATACGGCCAGGGCGAAGCGATCCAGCTGGCCAATAACGATGTCAATTTCACCATCGATGAAGGTGAATTCGTCGTCATACTCGGGCAGTCCGGCGCAGGAAAATCCACGGTCCTGAATATGCTGGGCGGAATGGATACACCGACCTCCGGCACCATCACGGTCGCCGGGCAGGAAGTCTCGAAGATGAACGATAAAGAACTGTCGGAATACCGTGCCGGCACGATCGGATTTATCTTCCAGTTTTATAACCTCCTCCCTTCCCTCACCGCGATCGAAAATGTGTCACTTGTGAAGAACATCGTCAAGTCCGGTCCTGATCCTATGGAGATGCTCCGCGCGGTGGGACTACAGGATCATGCGAAAAAGTTTCCGTCGCAGATGTCCGGCGGTGAGCAGCAGCGTGTCTCGATCGCAAGAGCTCTGGCCAAAGATCCGAAGATCATCCTCGGAGACGAACCGACAGGTGCTCTTGATTCCGAGACAGGCGTGATCGTTCTGGAACTTCTTTCCGACCTTTCCCGTAAACAGGGAAAGACCGTGATTCTGGTTACCCATAATGCCGATATCGCCAAATGTGCAGATAAAGTCATCCGCATGAAAAACGGCAAGATCCGTGAGATCCGCATCAATGAATCTCCGGTTCCGATCCGGGAGGTGGAATGGTAATGCTTGTACGTAAAATGACAAGAGAGATCAGAAAGAATCTCGGTCAGTTCCTTTCTCTTTTTATCCTCTCATTTCTGGCCGTGTCGCTCTTTGCCTGCATGAAGGCCAGCAACATCAGCGCCTATAACAAGCTGGAGGATCTGCGCGAGGCGACGAATTGTGCGGACGGCTGGATCTTCAGTGAAGGCTTTTCCCCGGAAGATCTTTCTTCGGTAAAAGCACTTCCTGACATCACTTCTGCGCAGAGACGTCTTCACTTCACGGCAACCGCAGAAGGCTTTGATCAGGCCCAGCTGGAGGTCTATGGCCTCGAAGAGGATCTGGTTTCCAAGCCCTACTATGTTAACGGTAAGGAACTGGATCTTTCCTCAAAAGACGGTATCTGGATTTCCGAATCATTCGCTAAAGAATGGGATCTGAAGGTTGGCGATGCTTTTTCCTTTTCTGCCTATGGCAGGATCGTGACGAAGAAGATCGAAGGCACCATCGTCTCTCCGGAGTATCAGTATCTGAAGGCAGATAAAGATCTGGACATCGTTGCAAAGAATATCGCGGTGATCTACATGCCTGTTTCCGGGTTAAGCGAATCCTTCAGTTCTATCCTCGGCGGCATTCCTTTCAATGAACTGATATTCACCACAAACCGAAGTGATGTGAAGTCTTTAGAGTCCTCACTGAATGAAGCGCTTCACGGGAACTATGCCGTACTCTGCGACCGTGACGATATGCCCGGCATCCGCATCATGAAAGACGAACTTGCCCAGCATGACCAGTTCGCCATTACTTTTCCTGTGGTATTCCTGGCGATCGCTTTACTGGTCATTATGACGACCATGAACCGTATGATCGCCAACCAGCGCACCCAGATCGGTACTCTTCGGGCACTGGGCATGAAGAAAAGAAAGATCATTCTTCACTACCTGAGCTACAGCTTTATCGTTTCTCTTCTCGGTTCGATCGTCGGCCTTTTTGTCGGCACCTATCTCTTCGGTGAAGGCATCGCCGTGATCTTCCGTTCCTGGTATCTGATCCCCGGCTGGACGGTGGAAATGGATGCGTCTTTCCTTCTGGTAGTCATTCTGATCGTTTCTTGCTGCACGCTTGCAACCTACCTCAGCTGCAGGAAAGTCATGAATGTCCATCCTGCCGAAAGTCTTCGTCCGGCATCTCCGAAATCCGGCAAAGCCACTGTTCTGGAGAAGCTTCCTTTCTGGAAGAAGTTCGGGTTCTCGACCCAGTATAACCTGAGAGATATTACCAGAAGCAAGCTCCGCTCTTTTATGGGTGTCTTTGGAACTGCTGCCGGCATGATGATCATGGTGGCGGCCATGGCCTCGATCACCACGATCCAGGATGCTTCTTCCTGGACGTTTGATAAGATCCAGAATTTCCGGAACGAGATCGACTTCTCGGATGATATCACTTTGGATCGGGCAGAGAAATATAAGAAAGAATACGGTGGGGAACTGATCCAGACTTCCGCGATCGAGATCGCTAAGGAGCCGCATGCGGATTCTTCGAAGAAAAAGACCACTTCTCTGATGGTTACGGAAGGCGCAGACTACTATCGTCTTACCGACAAAAAACGCGACCTCGCCGAGCTTGCTCCGGGAACCTGTGCCATTACCATGAAGCTGGCACGTTCTTTGGACATTCACGAAGGGGATACGATCTACTGGCACCTCTATGAGAAAAACACCTGGTACGAATCCAAAGTAGGTCTTATCAACCGTCACCCGAATTTCTCCGGTGTGACCATGCTCCGCGATGACTACGAAAAGACCGGCGCCGCCTATCTTCCGAACATTCTCTATACTTCTTCTGAAGAAGCAGCATTCGAAGATCAGCCCGGGATCCTTGCGGTCCACGATGACAAGGATCTGAAAGAGAGCTTTGACATCATGATGGAAATGATCTATGCCATGCTCTTCGTATTCGTGGCATTCGCGACTGTCCTTCCGATCGTAGTGCTCTATAACTGCGGAAATCTTTCCTTCCACGAAAGGGTAAAGGAATTCGCCACGTTAAAAGTACTGGGCTTTACGACAAAGAAGATCAGAAAGCTCCTCTCACTTCAGAATCTCTGGCTGTCCATTGTCGGACTCTTCCTCGGTGCACCTTTCGGAAAGATCATGCTCCAGTATATGTTCGACAGTAACGGAGACAGCATGGACTATCCTGTGTCCGCCGGGTTCTTAACTTATCTCGTTTCCGGTCTTTTTGTCATGATCGTATCGGTACTGGTAAGTTACATGTTCAACAAACGCATCAAAAAACTCGATATGGTCGAGACACTGAAAGGCATCGAATAAAGATGTTTAGAAAAAGACAAGGGCGGCAACGAGGTATTGTTGCCGCCCTTTTTAAGGATTATACCTAAAGATCGCCTTCTGCTGGTTTCGCAAAACAGCCTATTTAACGGCAACTTCCTGTCCGGGGCTTTTCAAGGAGAAGTGCGAAAGGGGAGTTGGTCTTCTGCGAGAAAAATATCAGGAACCCCCGGACCGGTATAAGTATGACATAGAACACAAACTAGTTAGCACTTGCTAACTGCTGATGATATTATCAGATGACTAACGGGATGTCAACAGTTATTTTTCAAATTTCTTAAGAGGCTTCAATTTAGGGCTTGACATACTGTTGTCTTATTGTTATATTTTTCTTGTTTCTAGTTAGCATTTGCTAACCAGTACATTAATGCAACACCGATCGTGATAGATTACCGAGTTCATCAGGATCAATGTTTAAGGAGAGATTTTATTCATGTTGGAACGATATCTGGTCGATCAGTGCTCACCCACTCTGGCCGGAATAAAAACAGGAAGCCTGTTTTCCATACAGGGCGAAGATCCCGCTCTTATCAAGCGCGAAGTCCAAAAGATCAACCGGATCTTCTATGGCAAGGGTCTTCTTCTGCTTCCACTGAAGACAACATGTGGTTATTCTCTTCTTTATCTGTACCGGCCATGCTATCTGAAAAGGGACCTCTGTGATAAAAGATGCGCTTCTCTTCTTAAAGAGTTCGGATACACGTCATCCCTTCCTTCCAGGTGTCTTGTACATCTGATCCAGAGGGTCAGGAAAGAAGGGGCATTTCCTCATGAGATCGGGCTCTTTCTTGGGTATCCTCCGGAAGACGTAAAAGGGTTCATCGAAAATCCTCACTGCAAGAGCCGCTGCCGTTCGTGTGTAGGCGGATGCTGGAAAGTCTATCATGAACCGGAAAAAGCACAGGCGCTTTTCAGGAAGTATGAACAATGCACCAAAAACTACAGAAAGCGTCTTACTCAGGGCGCTTCTATCGAGCAGCTGGCAGTAGCCGCATAATCGATCTGACAGTTTCCGGGGAACTCTTCCCGGTCTGTATATAAGAAAAGAATAAACAGAAAGGAATTTCATTATGAGTAAAATCGCAATTGTATACTGGAGTGGAACAGGAAACACTGAGTCTATGGCTGATGCTGTTGAGGCAGGTGCCAAGGCATCCGGTGCCGAAGTGATCCGCTTCAGCTCTTCCGAATTCAATTCTGATAAGGCATCGGAGTTCGATGCCATCGCTTTCGGCTGCCCGGCTATGGGTGCAGAAGTCCTCGAAGAATCCGAATTTGATCCGATGTTTACTGACCTCGAGCAGAAAGGTGTTCTTTCAGGCAAGAAGATCGGTCTTTTCGGGTCCTATGGCTGGGGCGACGGCGAGTGGATGAGAAACTGGGAAGAAAGAAGCAAGCAGGCCGGAGCCATTCTTGCAGCGGACGGCGTCATCTGCAATGAGTCCCCCGACGATACAGCAAACGAAGCTTGTAAGGCTTTAGGCGAAGCCCTTTCCGCCTGATAGAATTACTAAAACCAACACTCCAATATCGGTCCACAAGAAATGTCTGAGCGAGAATATGCCCTCCTCAGACAATTTCTTTGTTTAACTATGGATTTTTGAAGTATAATTGTTCTATCAGCAATAAAGGAGAACGCATATGAATGGACTATATGAATCTGGCGAAGATTATCTGGAAACGATCCTCATCTTAAAAAAGCGTAATGGTAATGTGCGCTCGATCGATATTGCACGTGAGATGGATCTCAGCAAGCCAAGTGTCAGCCGCGCTATGGGGATCCTGAAGAATAAAGAGTTTATCACGGTCGATGAAGATGGTGCGATCCATCTGACCGAGGAAGGCTCCAAACTCGCCAAGAAGATCTATGAACGCCACCGCGTACTGACAGAAGCCCTGATGTATCTCGGAGTTGACGAGAAAACCGCCGCTGAAGATGCCTGCCGCATCGAGCACGACATCAGTGAAAAGACTTTCACCAAGATCAAGAAGCACTTACGGGAAGCGAAGAAAATCGATTAAAGCAATAACCCCTGAAGCAGATCAGCCTCAGGGGTTATTTTTTCATGTTAGTTATTCACTCTTCCGAGTAATCTGTGTCCATGGCGACCTGCAGCTCATAGCCCGGGAATGCTTTGGCAACATCGGCGACCACTTCCGAATATACGGCTTTTCTGTCCTTTGCATCAAAGCTGACTACGATATCGAAGCGGATCATCTTCTTCTCTTTCACCAGATAAAATCCGTGGATCTGCTTGACATATTCATGGGCCAGGACGATCCTGCTGACCTCAGTCCTGGTCCGGATCACTTCCTCATCTTTTGTGTTTGTCGAGTAAACTCCGATCGCTGTCAGGATGACATTGTGTTCTTTCAGGACTTCGATCTGGATCTCTCGCAGGAGCTGATCCAGCTGATCCGCGGAATATGTATCCGGGACTTCAATATGGATCGATCCGTTCCATCTGTCAGGACCGTAATTGTTGAGGACGAGATCATATGCTCCCTGTACGCCCGGAAAAGCAACGACCGTTTTCTTGATATTCTTGACCAGTTCCTGGTCATTCCGCTCGCCAAGGATCTGGGAGATCGTATCGCGGAGCATCTCGATACCTGCCTTGATGATAACGATAGAGATGACCGCACCGAGCCAGGCTTCGATCGATACATCGAAACGCATGAAGATCACGGCGGCAACCAAGGTCGAAGCGGAGATCACGGAGTCAAGAGTCGCATCTTCTCCGGAATTTACCAGAGAATCCGAGTTCACTTTCTTCCCCACCGCTTTCACATAGCGGCCGAGAACGATCTTTACGACAACCGCAACTGCGATAATGATCAGAGAAATGATCGAGTAGTCGGGAGTTTTCGGATGAATGATCTGCTTTACGGATTCCACAAAGGAAGTAAATCCGGCATAAAGAACGATCACGGAGATGATCATCGCGCTTAGGTATTCGATCCTGCCGTATCCAAACGGGTGTTTCTTGTCAGGTTCTTTTCCCGCAAGCTTCGTTCCGATGATCGTGATCAGGGAGCTTCCCGCATCAGATATATTATTGACGGCATCCAGAACGATCGCGATAGAATTCGTCAAAAGGCCGATCACCGCCTTAAAAGACGCCAGAAAAACATTGGCTACGATACCGATCACACTGGTCCGGATGATCTTTTTTTCACGGGACATTTCGTTTTTCCCCATATTGTCATCTCCGTATCAAATCTTATGTAAAAAGTATACCAAAACGCCGGCAAGATCACACATTACAAGAAAAGTGCTTTTGCCGGCGCAGGTGGCTCAGGATACTGTTACAGAGCAGCTTTTACCGCTTCTTTGACCTCATCCATATCTTTGGTAGGCTCGAATCTTGCAATTACCTTGCCCTCGCGGTCGATAAGGAACTTGGTGAAATTCCATCTGATATACGCCTTGTCGCCGAAAGTCTTATTGTTCATGTTCGAGTATTTTTCAAGCATCTTGAACTTTAAGCCCTTGCCGAACCCCTCGAAAGGCTTCTCTGTAGCCAGATATGCAAACAGCGGATCTGCGGTCTCGCCGTTAACGTCGATCTTGGCAAACTGCGGGAACTCGGTTCCGAACTTCAGAGTGCAGAACTGATGGATCTCTTCATCGTTTCCGGGGGCCTGATTGGCAAACTGGTTGCAGGGAAAATCGAGGATCTCAAAGCCCTGGTCTTTCAGTTCTTTATACATCGCTTCGAGCGGTTCATAATGCGGGGTAAATCCGCAACCGGTCGCCGTATTCACGATCAGAAGAACTTTTCCCTGATACTCGGAGAGACTGACTTCCTTACCGTTTCTGTCTTTTACCGCAAATTCATACACTGTTTTCATACTTCGTCTCCTTTTGCGTTTTTCTTCTGCTGGCTATCCAATAATTCATAAAGAAGATCATAGAGCATCTTCGCTTTTTCAGGTGCAAGTTCGATGCAGGATGCCACTTTTAGCGGAACATCTTTTGCCTTCTCCTGAAGCGCTTTTCCCTCTTCTGTCAGCGAGATCACGACAACGCGATCATCTTCGGCACTTCTTACTTTCAGGATATATCCTGCCTGCTGCAGTTTCTTAAGAAGCGGCGACATTGTTCCGCTATCAAGTTTCAGCTTCTCGCAGATCTCACTGACCGTGATCCCGTCTTTTTCCCAGAGGACCAGAAATACAAGGTACTGGGTGTACGTCAGTCCGAGTTCATTCAGATACGGCGTATATTGGGCGATCACATTTCTCGATGCCGCATAAAGAGGAAAACAAAGCTGATTGGAAAGTTTCATCGCTTCACGATAATCGTATTTCATGCACGGCTCCTTTTTGTTTGATACAATTATATTGTATGCAACTTAATTATCATTGTCAATATGCTCCTTACAAAAATGCTGTCTCATGGGATTTCCCAGTAAGGCAGCCTCTTCACTTTACAAGTTTTCAAAATGGATGCGCGGATCTATGCGTTCTTATGGTCGCCGCGGTCCACGACGATCTCATAACCGACGGAAGCGACTCTGGCCGACAGGCACTTAATGCACTCGGCGGATTCGCTGTCGAGGCAGATCTTGCCATCGTAGAGCGCGTATTTCCCGCGGACCATAACGGGAGAAAGATTCGGCATGACGACATTGGCGCCGTACTGCATGCCCTTTTCTCTTCCCATCGGGTCGATCGTCCCGAGCGCAGTCGTCGCCGGAAGCAGGACATCCGGCACCAGCAGACGGATGATCGAAAGAAGCTTCAGCGTCATCTTCAGCGTTCCGGCCGGTTCATCTTTAAAGATGGTATCTTTATGCGGAATAAACGGGCCGATCCCGCACATATCGGGATGGAATTCCTTAATGAAACGAAGATCAGAGATGATGTCCTCTGTCGTCTGATACGGAGACCCGACCATCATGCCGCAGCCGACCTGATAGCCGATTCCACGAAGGGTCTTAAGGCAGTTCATTCGGTTTTCCCATGAAAGATTCTCCGGATGGAGTTTTCTATAGTGATCAGGCGATGCCGTCTCGTGACGGAGGAGATATCTGTCCGCACCGGCTTCAAAGAATGCGCGGTAGCTCTCTTCGCTTTTTTCGCCGATCGAAAGTGTCACGGCGCAGTCCGGATGCATCTGCTTGATCGCACGTACCAGGGAAACGATCTTATCGTCTGTATAGTACGGATCTTCTCCGCCCTGCAGTACAAACGTACGGAAGCCCAGCTCATATCCTTCACGGACACAAGCGAGGATCTGCTCGTCCGACAGGCGGTATCTCTCGGCATTTGTGTTCTTACAGTTGATGCCGCAGTAATAGCAGCCGTTTTTACAATAGTTCGTGAACTCGATAAGCCCGCGGATATAAACGGCCTTGCCATAGATCTTTTCGCGTACCTGCCGCGCGCAGGAGGACAGATACGAAAGAGCTTCCTCGTCTTCTGTATCCAAAAGCGCTTCCCACTCTTCGTTTGTAAGATCGCGCGTATCTTTCAGTTTTTCGATAATACCTATCAAATCCATAGGTTATATTCTAGCAGAAAAATCGAAGAATGAAATACCCTGTGAGATCATTTGCCGGAAAACGGATCCCCCGCGATGACGGTTATGCTTCCGATCGCGTTCAGAGGATATCGATATATTCGCCTGCAAGTGCCTTATTCATCGAGCGGACAGCGCAGAACTTACCGCACATGGAGCAGCTCTCTTCGATCTCCGGAGATCTGTCATCACGGATGCTCTTTGCGGTCACCGGGTCGATGGCGCAGTTCCACTGTTCATCCCAGTCGAAGTTTCTTCTCGCGTCAGCCATACGGTCATCGATGTCTCTGGCATGCGGGATCTTCTTCGCGATGTCTGCCGCATGCGCCGCGATACGGGAGGCAATGATGCCCTGCTTTACGTCGTCTACATTCGGGAGCGCGAGATGCTCAGCAGGTGTGACATAGCAAAGGAATGCCGCACCGGCTTTAGCTGCGATCGCACCGCCGATGGCCGACGTGATGTGATCATATCCCGGCGCGATATCGGTCACGAGCGGCCCAAGGACATAAAACGGTGCGCCGTGGCAGATGCGCTGCTGGATCTTCATGTTCGCTTCGATCTCATCCATCGCCATATGACCCGGGCCTTCGACCATGACCTGTACATCCCTATCCCAGGCACGCTTCGTGAGTTCACCGAGTCTTACGAGTTCCTCGATCTGGCAGACGTCGGAAGAGTCAGCCAGGCAGCCCGGCCGGCAGGCATCACCTAAGGAGATTGTAACGTCGTACTCACGGCAGATGTCGAGGATCTCATCGAAATGCTCGTAGAAAGGATTCTCTTCACCGGTCATGCACATCCAGGCAAAGACCAGAGATCCGCCGCGGGAAACGATATTCATCTTTCTTCCGACTTTTCGGATCTGTTCGATCGTCTTTCTCGTGATCCCGCAGTGGAGGGTGACAAAGTCTACTCCGTCTTCCGCATGAAGTCTTACCACATCGATAAAGTCCTTCGCCGTCAGTGTGGCCAGGTCTCTCTGGTAGTGGATGACAGAATCATAGACCGGAACCGTGCCGATCATGGCCGGGCACTCGCTCGTGAGTTTTCTTCGGAAAGGCTGGGTATTTCCATGAGAGGATAAGTCCATGATGGCCTCGGCACCCATATCGACCGCCGCCAAGACTTTCTTCATCTCGATATCGTAGTCCTTGCAGTCCTTCGATACACCGAGGTTGACGTTGATCTTCGTTTTCAGCATGGAGCCGACACCATTCGGATCGATGCAGGTGTGAAGCTTATTGGCACAGATTGCGACCTGGCCGTCGGCGACCCATTGACGGATCTCTTCTTCCGTTCTGTATTCCTTCTTCGCGACTGCCTTCATCTCCGGGGTGATGATCCCTTTTCTGGCTGCATCCATCTGTGTCGTGTAGTTTTTCATTTTACTTTTCCTCGCATTTCTTTCGTGTTTTATTTCTTATGCCAAAGCACGTGTGTCCTTTTTTCTCCCTTTTTCACTTACGCTTTTTCGTAGAGCTGGTAGTTATGCATCAGCGGGCCGCTTCCGGAGCCTAGATCAAGACCTGCCTCCAGTGCCCCCGTGATGTAGGTCTTCGCTTCCGAGATACTGTCGTCAAGCGGTACGCCGATCGCCAGCATGGAAGCGATCGCAGAAGAAAGCGTGCACCCGGTTCCATGCGTATTCGGATTGTCGATCCGTGTTCCTTTATACCAGTACACGCGTCCGTCAGAATAAAGAAGATCGTCTGCATCGCAGATGCTGTGTCCGCCTTTAAGGAGAACGGACACCGTCTGTCCGGAATCGGTACTGATCTTTTCCGAGATCAGCTTCGCCGCTTTTTCCATATCTTCGCGGCAAGTGATCTTCATGCCCGAAAGGATCTCCCCTTCCGGGATATTCGGCGTGATCACCGTGGCCAGCGGCATCAGCTTTTTGATCAGAACATCGATCGCATCGTCCGTGATGAGTTTGGCACCCGATGTGGCAACCATGACAGGATCGACGACAATGTTCTTCGCTTTATAGAACGTAAGCCTCTCTGCGATGACTTCTATCAGAGCCGGAGAAGAGACCATGCCGATCTTCACGGCATCTGGGAAGATGTCGGTAAACACCGCATCGATCTGCATTTTCAGAAAGTCCGGGCTCACTTCCATGATGCCCGTCACGCCCGTCGTATTCTGTGCGGTCAGTGCAGTAATGACACTCATGGCATAGACACCGTTCATGGTCATCGTCTTAATGTCCGCCTGGATCCCGGCGCCGCCGGAGCAGTCGCTTCCCGCGATCGTCAGAGCTGTATGCATGTCTCTTCCTGAAACCGTCAATGAGATTCCCATATGCTTATCCCTCAACCATATCCTTCGTTTTTACAAGAAGGTCTTCTGTTGCTTTCCTGATATCTTTCGCACCGAAGATCGCGGAGATCACGGCGATGCCACAGATCCCTGCGCCCTTCAGTTCGGAAACATTATTCCCCGAGATTCCGCCGATGGCGATGACCGGGATATGAACGGCTTCACAGATCGCCTTCAGCGTCTCTTTATCCACCTCGACGGCATCGTCCTTCGAACCGGTCGGAAATACCGCGCCGACACCCAGGTAATCTGCGCCGCGTTTTTCGGCCAGGACCGCCTGTTCGACAGTCTGCGCGGAAACTCCCAGGATCTTGTCCGGTCCGAGAAGAGCTCTAACATCGCCCGCTTCCATATCGCTCTGTCCGACATGGACACCGTCGGCTCCCATTCTTTTTGCGATATCGACATTATCGTTTACAACAAAAGGCACCTTATACTTTCTGCAGAGTTCCTGGATCTCGATGGCTTCCTTTTCAAAGGCGGCATCATCCAGGTTCTTTTCGCGAAGCTGGACAAACGTCGTGCCTCCCAAGATCGCAAGCTCCACCTGCTGGGCAAGTGTCATTTCGTCCGTCCAGCGGCGGTCGGTCACGGCATAAAGAAGAAGCGTTTCTTCCAGAGATTTCCCGGAAAAGGTCTTATCGGATCTCATATTTCGCACCTTCTTCCAGTGTCTTTGCATCCATATTAAAGATCGCATCGATGATGCGGTTTCTGTAGGTGGAATTTCCTTCGCCGTCCTGCATCTTCGACCAGCCGATCTCGCCGGAAAGGCCCATAAGGCAGACTGCAGCAGCCACGGCATCGACCATATTTTCCGGATTTGCGACCGCGTAAGCAGTGGCCACAGAAGAAAGCTGGCAGCCGGTCCCCGTGATGCGGCTCATCTCTTTTCGGCCGTTACGGATGACATAGCATCTTCCACTGTCGGAAACCAGATCGATCGCACCGGTAATGGCGATCACCGCATTCGTTTTTTCTGCAAATGCTTTTACAAAGGAAACCATCTCATCGAGGTTCTCTTCCGTGACGGTATCAGCCGCATCGGCATCCACGCCCTTCGTGGTTCCGGCACCCTTTGCCAGTGTCTTGATCTCGGAGATGTTTCCGCGGATGATCGACGGATGAAGTTTTTCCACGATATCCTGAGCTGTCGAAGTACGAAGTGCACTCGCACCAGCACCGACCGGATCCAGAAGGATCACGTGACCGAGTTCCAAGGCTCTTTTCCCTGCCAGGAACATCGCTTCGATTGAACGCTCGTTCAGCGTACCAATATTGATATTCAAGCCTCCGCAGATCGAAGTGATGTCCTCGACATCCTTTGGTTCGTCCGACATGATCGGCGATCCGCCGCACGCCAAAAGTGCATTGGCCACATCGTTGACAGTCACGTAATTTGTGATATTGTGGATGAGCGGCGTTTTCTCATGCACTGCCGTAAGACAGTCGCCCAAAGCTTTTCGTTCTTTTCCATGAAGTGCACTCATGAAGACCTCTTTCCCGCCGGAAAGCACCCGGCTAAGTTTTTTCTAAAACACACAGAGATCATTTCGATAAGACAAGCAAAAAAGCTGCCCGACATCGGACAGCTTCTCGTTCATACCTATATTCTCAGGCATCCCTACGTTGGCATTATCCAAATCAGGTTATGGGTCGAAGGTAAAAACCTTCCTCTCAGCCTGTTACACAAGCTCCCCTCTGTTATGTTTTCGCAGGAATTTTAACACAATGGTTTTTCCCGTGCAAGAGGTAAAAACTACGGATCACGGATCTTTTCGGGAAGAAAAAGATAGACGGGGATCACATAAAATGGAGGACAGACGCATCGATCTTCGAAACATCTTCGAAGCCGGTGGCGCTCATGATGAAGCGAAGCTCATTTCCGATGTCTGTCAAAAACTTATTAACCCCCGGAACGCCGTCTTTTTCCAGCGAAGGAAGCATCGATCTTCCGACCGCAGCCGCATCCGCACCAAGAGCGAGCGCCTTATAGACATCCGCACCGCTTTCGATCCCGCAGTCCACGAAGATCTTCACGTCTTTACCGGAAAGGGCTTCACGGATCTTCGGAAGGATCATGAGCGGCGGCATCGCGTACGGAAGGCGTCCGTGGTGATGGCTCACGATGATGCCCTTTGCACCGATGTCCGCGCACTTAACTGCATCTTCCACACTGAGGACACCTTTTACGACAAACGGAAGATCTGTGGATTCGACATAGGATCGAAGCATCTCCGAAGTCTGATACGTCATCTCTTCACCGATGACGATGTCGTAGCCGGTCACACCGAAAATGTGATCGATATCCATGCCGATACCAAATGCTCCGGTTTCTTCCGCAAACTGCATCTGGTCCTTTACTTTTCCATGATCGGCATATGGCTTCACGATACGGATGGTCTTAGCGCCGGTCTCGATGATCCTGCTGAACTGATCGTTCTCCATCATGCCGACGAAGTTTAAAATATTCGTCTCTTTTGCCGCGATCGAATACTCCTCAAGGCCTGTCTTCTTCCGTCCGTTAAACTCTTTTAAATGAGAAAACGCAGGGGTCAGGACCGGCATGGAAAACTTCTCTCCGAAGATCTCCGTTTCGATGTCCGCCTTTACCGAATCGATCAGGCGCTGCTCAATCAGGATCGAATCCATATATCTCGCGGTGATCTCATTTGCATCAGATGATCTTGTATAAGCCATAGAGCTCCTCCTTCAGATAATTCATGTAGTGGATATATTCTTCGTCGCTGTGAAGATGTTCAAGGATAACCGGCATCTCCGGATCTAAGGCATGGATCTTCTCCGCATAATAGCGAAGCGGGAATTCCCCTTCTCCCGGAGCACATTCTTCAAGCTGCACGGTATATTTCGGGATCCTGTGGATGTCCTTGATATGGCAGCTTCGGATATATTTCCCGAGAAGTTCGAAGCATTCATCGACGAACTCCTCCGGATGGAAATACCGCTCAGCGGAACTTACCATGTTGATGATATCCATATGCACGGCAAAGCGGTCACGATCCACATCTTCTAAAAGCTGGAGATATTCCTTCGGACTCATCGGATACATCCAGGGCATCGGTTCCAGAGTGAAGTATGTATTCTTCACTTCCGCACTGTCGATGATCGTCCGTACCATCTCCACCGTCGACTTCCAGGCTTCCTTCGTAAGATTCTCCTTATAGCCACCTTCCCATACAGGACCCAATGCACCGGCGACATTTACGGCACATCTCGCGCCAAGAAGATCGGCAAGCTGAAGCTGCTTGATACAGTACTCCAGATTCTTCTTTTTTTCTTCGGGATCCAGAGACTGGGCATTCTTCCAGATACCGACCTCAGCGATCGTGATGCCCGCCTTCTCCGCCTGCTCTTTATAGGCCAGGATCTTTTCCATCGGATCATTACAGGAAAGCGGAAACACGACTGTCGTGCAGCCGAGCGCCAGCTGATTACTTACCCATTCTTCCGGGGAACTGTGCGAAAGTGGTGAGGATGTTCCAAGTCTCATTATGTTGCTCCTTTTTGCTCATGTGGCAGGACTTAACTATGGATTCGTTCACTTTCTTGATTATAGCATGTGCACGGCAAAATGTGCGTGAGAAGGAAGATCAATTCATCTCTTTTAGCAGATCCCTGTCGAGCATCGATATAGCGGAACAGGCGCGAACTCGCTGGTGCGGATCACGCTTCGAAAGTGTTTGGGAAAAATCACACTTGAAAGGCATTTACGGCCTGGGGCGTGATATTGAAGCCTCGGGGCCGTAAGGATTTTCTCCTCTTCATTCCCGAGCGTGTTTTTTTGCTCTCGGGGCCGTAAAAATCGACGATTTTCAGCCGATAAAATATGAATTTACGGCCCCGGCATTAAATATTCTGCTTCGGGAATGAAAAGCATACAAAAAACACCTCAGATTTACGGCCCGGAGCTTGAAAAATCGATGTTGGGAATGAAAATCGCGGAGTTTTCCTAATCGGCTTACGGCCCCGATTTGAAAAAATAGCCTTCCGGGCCGTAAATGGCAAAATCCACCATCAACAGCTCTGTTCTTCCGCTCCCTCAGAAACAACCCAGGTCTCCCGCCCCTTCAGCAACAGTCCCAGCGCACCCCAAGCTCCCGCCCACTCAGCTGCACACCTTATTTCGGCCGGTCTCCTTCGCGGTATATAGTTTTTCGTCCGCGGCGCTGATGTTCTCTTCGATCGACTTATGCGGATCGAAGCGAGCACAGCCGAAGCTCATGGTGCAGCGTATGGTCGTGCCGTCGGCATCGATGTCGGATTCCATGAGCTTGATACGGATCTCCTCGGCCTTCTTCACAGCGTCTTCAAGATCCGTGTCGCGCATGACCATGACGAATTCCTCACCGCCCCAGCGGTAAACACAGTCGTTTTCTCCGCAGGTGGATTCCACAAGGTGGGATGCAAATACGAGGACATCGTCGCCGGCGTTATGGCCGTAGGTGTCATTGACTCTCTTGAATTTATCGATGTCACAGATGAAGACGGACATGATCTTCCCGGAATCCGGAAGGAGATAGTCCTTATACTTGCCGTTGAAATCGAAGTAGAAGCCCATACGGTTCTTAAGACCCGTGAGCTTATCATGGTGGGAATCCTCCAGGAAGGTCTCGGACTCGAGCGCGATACCGCAGATCAAGGCGGCCAACGAGAGTTTCTTGCTGTCCTCTTCCACGTTAAATCCCTTCTCATCGTTTTTGTTGATCAGCTGAAGTGCGCCGATGAAGTTTCCGTTGATATCAGCGACCGGCAGGACCAGGACGGACTTGGTGACATATCCGGTCTGTTTATCGATATTCTGGTTGAAATCCGGATCGGAATACGGGTCGTTCGTGATGACGATCTTCCTGGTCCGAAGCGACTTTCCGACCAGGCCCGTGCTGTCCGGCATCACGATCTTATCTACGCCGGTGGCAGACATCGTCCAAAGCTCGCTCTTTCTCTTATCCCATTTCCAGAAACTCGCTCTGTCCGTATTGACGATCGTTTTTCCGAGTTCCGTCAGATACGAGAAAAGAAGTGCGTGGTCCTTGCTTTTGCTCATGCACATGTCCTTATAAAGGCTGTCTGTGATATTGAAGATGTCATTCAGCATTTTCCCGTTGTTGTCCATAGTCTCCCCTTCAAGCGGTGCCAGTTTCGCACCGGTCCCCTCCATTGTTTTTGCGATGTATTCTTCGTCGTCAAGATGCATGAGAAATACGTGCACGCCCTTCTTTCCGAGCTCGCTGATCCGATCCTTTATCTCCTCGCAGAAAAGATGCACTTCGCTCTTATATGCCGAGGTTTCCGCATATAGAAAAGATCCGTCCTCCAGGTATTTCAGGAAGGGTTCCAGGGTATTCGTATCCCCCGTATAGACGACGGTCTTTCCTTCGATACTAAGGCAGTATCCGAAGCATTTTCCGGAAAGCTCCTCCGTATGTGTGGTGGGAATGACTTCAGAAAGCCAGGATTTCCCGAGATCTTTAGCTTCAATCAGTTCATACCAGTCGTCGCTGCATCCGTCAAGGTTCTTCAAAAAATAAAGAAGATCCCGGCAAACAGCATCCGACGGGGCGACGACCGTGACATCTGTTTTGACTGTGAAATAGCAGTAGTCGATGAGCATGGCAATGCCGCTCGTGTGATCGCTGTGGGTGTGGGTCACGAGGATATAGATGTGATCGTATTTTCCGAGGTCCTTTTCCTTCAGTCTGGTAAAAGAACTCATCGGGCAGTCCAGGAGGACCAGGTCGTTTCCGTCCGTAAAATACGCGCTGTTATGCTGATTGGTAAATGCAGATCCCCTGCCGAGAAAAGTAAGCATCTTTTATTCCTCCGGTCCTGTCAGTTTTAATACTTCGAAGCCCTCTGCCTTGCCCTTGAGACGGATGGAATCGCCGAGGGATTCGAACTTCATTCTGCCCTTTAATGCATCCGCGACGGCGCGGCTGATATAGACGGTGCCGCCCGGGGCATTCGCCTCGAGTCTGGCCGCGGTATTGACGGTATCTCCGATCGCCGTATAGTCCATTCTCTTTTCAGAACCCATGTTGCCGACAACGGCCGGTCCGAAATGTACGCCGACGCCGACATGGAGTTCTTCGTTGATTTCTTCTTTCAGTTTCGCGGAAAGTGCGTCCGCGCCTTCTACGATATCAAGCGCCGTTTTGGCTGCCAGATAGACCGGATCCTCTTCCGGAAGAGGCGCGCCCCAGAAGGCCATGGTCGCATCACCAACGAACTTGTCGAGGGTTCCTTTGTTCTTCTCGATGCAGGCGCTCGTCATGGAAAGATACTGGTTCAGGATGTGGACGACTTCCTCTGGAGAGAGCCGCTCGGACATTGTGGTAAATCCGCGGATATCCACGAAAAGTACGGCGATATCGCAGAGCTTGCCGCCGAGTTTTAAGCTGTCCGTACCTTCTTTTAAAATCTCACCCACGATACTCGGTGCGACATATCTTTCGAAGGTCTTTGTTACGTGCTGTCTGGCGATCGCCGCCCGGATATAGTTGCTGGCCTCCGCGACGATAAAGAGCACGAGGACACCGAAGGGGATCCAGAACACGTGCGTGATATAGCCCGCGGAAAAGAGCATGACCGATCCGCCGATCCCGAGTGCCGCAAATGCAAAGAGGATCGGAACGGCGACCAGAAGTCTCCGGCTGGTCACGAAGTAAAGGAAGGCAAAGCACACGAGCCCTAGTACCATCAGCTGGATATAGTCCGGCACCTGTGTCTTATAGTTTCCATCAAGGATACACTGGATGACATTCGCCTGATACTCGATCCCGTACATATACTCGCCCCGGGAGATCGCTGTGGTAAAAAAGTCCGAAAGTCCCGCGGCATAGTAAGGGCCGATCAGGACCAGCTTCCCTGAAAAGTAGGAAGACGGCACATTGCCGTTTATGAGATCACAGAGGGAGACCCCTTCGTAGAATCCTGCGGGTTCGGAGGAAAAAGTCACGAAGTACTGGCCCACTTCGTCCACCGGCGGTTCCGAAATGGTGATGCCCTTTTTCCCTGCATACATGGACGCCGCCTGGAAGGCCATGGAATAGACTCTTTCGCCTTCCGGCTCGATATAGAGGATCGCGTGACGCAGGACACCGTCATCGTCGTACATGGCGTTGATATGTCCCTGTGTGGATACGTCCTTGAGTGCCTGGTAAGGTTCTTCGTAGGAGAGCACGGCCCGGTCGTTGACGACCACCTTGTCGCTTCCGAAAGAATACTGTGTGCCGATCCCCGCTTTCGTTGCCGTGATAACGCATCCGAGGCTTTCGGCCGCATCGGCCAGACGCTGGTCCTCCGCAGGATCCGTCTCTCCCTGATACAGGAAGTCCATCGCGACGACCGCCGGGCGGTTTTCGGGATCTGCGCCAAGCGCTTCGAGGGCACTGGCCATCACGGAGCGCCCCCATGTGCTATAGGGTCCGAATGCCTGGAAATCTCTTTCTGTGACGCCGATAATGACGATATCGTCCGGCACCGCGACCGGCCGCTGGAAAAGCTTATCCTGAAGCCACATGTCCGGACTTTCGAAAAGACCCTTTCCACAAAGGAGCACGATGATCAGTGCGCCTACCAAAGAGATGATCAGATTTCTGTTTTTCTCACTTTTCATGCTTCACCTTAACGTATGTAGTACGGGATCTCCTCTCCTTTGGAATTCTTGTAGTAGAAGTATTCCTGGTTATATCCGAGGTCTATATTATATTTTTCTTCTCGTCTCAGCTCGACCCACTTTCCTTCGACCCAGCCGAGATACTTCTCGTTGCCGTGTTCGTCATTTCCGTAGATGATGAATACCCTTTCCTCTTCGATCCACTCGATCTCTTCGGCAAATCCAGACGGAACATCAACCTCTCTGTCCGGGATCGGCTTCGGGGTCGGTGTCGGTGTAGGCGTATTTGTCGGCGTCGGTGTATTCGTTGGTGTAGGCGTCGGCGTGTTCGTCGGCGTAGGAGTATTCGTCGGCGTCGGAGGAACCGGAGTCGGCGTATTGGTCGGTGTCGGCGGCACCGGTGTTGGCGTGTTCGTCGGCGGTGGCGGGACCGGAGTAGGAGTATTGGTCGGCGTCGGTGGGACCGGTGTCGGGGTATTGGCCGGGTCAGACGGATCCGATTCAGCCGGTTCCGGTGTCGGCGTATTCGTCAGAGCTGGCGGCACAGGTGTAGGCGTATTGGTGGGGGGCGGGGTATCCGACGGATCAGACGGATCTTCCGACGATTCCGGCGGCACAGGTGTCGGTGTATCGCCCGGCGTCGGATCCGGAGTTGGCGTCTCCTCCGACTTCTTCTTTTCTTCCTCATCGAGAATCTCGGTGATGAGCTTTCGGATCTCGTCTTTGTCCCATCCCGTGTCATCGCAGATCTTATCGAGCAATTCATCGTTATCGGCGATCACGCGCAGCGGGAATTCCGGGATCTCACTCTCGTCAAGGTCATCGAGATAGAAATCGATACTGCCTTCCGGTCTGTCGGCCGAATAGATATAGACCTTGATCATCTGGCCTCCGGTAACATCGGCCGACTTGGTCTCTCCGGTCTCGGGATTTGTCGCCACAACGGTAACTTTACCATCGGTCAGGACCAGGGATGCACGGCCGTCCTCGTCGTAATAGACGTAGCCCGAAGTACCACGGATACCGACCGTCATGGTAGACGTCTTGATCTCGAAAGTCTCATCGTCGTTAAGATGCTCGGTGACCTCAAAATACAGGGCACCTTTGGTAAGTTTCAGTTCCAGCTGCTTTTTGCGCTTAACAAATTCCGCACGGCTGTCGTGCTCAAGAGTTACGATCTTCGTGTCATCGAGTCCGACAGAAGCAAGACCGTCGGATCCGGTGTTCAGCGCATCTCCACTTGAGAAGCGGATATTGTTCATGACGGGTTTTTCTTTCCCTTTGGAATCTTCGATCGAGACGGTGCCCTCCACACGGAGAAGGCGCATAGTTGTAGCTAGGTACCCTTTTCCAAAGAAATGGAAGCAGGCCCAGACGATCGCCGCGATCACCAGCACGACCGCAGAAAGAAGCAGGATCTTCTTTTTTGTCGTCAATCCCTTGAACTTATCAACTAGAACCATGTGATGTTTCCTTATCCCGTCCCTCATTTTGACGCTTTTATTCTAATACAAAAGCGCCCTGAAAGAAAGAAGTCACATCAGATGGCTCCCGTTCATGACCCGGGGGGCTTTAGATCCCGAAGATCTTCTCCGCCAGTTCGACCGTCTCTTCCTCGGTCCTTCCCGTCAAAGATCGAGGTACCAGATGAGCTGAACATCGTCCCGCACTTCCGGATCGTTGTAGTAGGCATACATGTCGATCTTTCCGAGGACCGAACCCTGCTTCTGATAGAAATTACATGCCGGTACATTATTGCTCTGGCATTCGATGATCATCTGCTTATAGCCGTCTTTTTGCGCGCCGGCCTTTGCCAGATCGAAAAGACCCTGTCCGACGCCCTGATGCTTATACGCATCGGCTACGCGAAGATCCCAGAGCACGCAGGCATCCGTCCTGCCATTGAGCATAAAAAGATTCGGTGTCGTGCCGGCCACGGTCAGTGCCCCCACCGGGACTTCCCCGTCAAACGCCATATAGACACGCCAGTTGGTGATGTCGAAGTCTTTTTCATAATCGCAGGCCCGATCATACACACTCAGATCCTTGATCCGCGGGGTGACCGGTTCTTCCTCCAGCACCAGTCCGCCAAGTCCGTTATTTACCCTCTTTACCTTATACTCCGACTTGATCTCCACATTCTGTGTGACCTGATCGTACATCGGGAAGCAAGTCTTATCCATTTCTTTAAAAGTAATCATGTTTCTCTCCTTTATTGACTCAATGTCCATCCGTGATCGCCGTGATAGATCATGAGCTTCGTCATGCCTCCGTTCAAGCATTTTCGCTTAGTTCTTCATGCACCTCATTCCAAAAGCCCTCCGCCGCATCATGCGCTCTTTGGACAAGTTCTTCCGGATCTTTGTATTTTGAATTTTCGACTCCGACTTCCATCAGGATCGGCGATGTGAAGTTTGCCTCACGAAGAAGCGGCAGGATCTCATCAAAGTTGACGAATCCTTCGCCGGGGATCACGTGATCGACGAACTCTCGGATCCTGTCGGAAAGGTGTACCGCGATCACACGATCCTTAAGCTCGGAAAGCAGATCCATCGGTCTCGGACCGTCGATCTGATCGTGGGAAGAATCGTAGCAGAAACCGATATATTTCGGGTCTGCCTTCTTGACCATCTCCACGCAGAGATCAGTCGGTTTGCCGGGGACCATGTTTTCAAAAGCGACGCGGATCCCGTTCTCCTTCGCGATTCTCTCCATGTCCTTGATCCTTCCGGATACCAGCTCGAATTTTTCTTCGTATTCATCGTCCTCGAACCAGAAGACCGTGCAGTGGATGACCACGACCGGCGCACCGAGAAACTTCGCCGCACGGGCGAGGATCTCATTTTTCTCGATCGAATCCACGCGGTCAAGATCGTATCCGTGGAGCGTATCGACAGATAGATCATTTTCCTTCAGAAGATCCCGGATCTGCGGCCAGTTCTCCTCCTGAAGAAGCCCGCTATGCGAATAATCCATTCCAAACGAAACATGCGTGAACCCCGCTTTACGGATCATCGGAAGCTGCTCCGAAAGGGGGACTTTGTAATCAAATGTCGTCGAAATGGATGTTTGCGCCATCGTCTGCACCTCTACTTATTTATTATCCTCGAGAGACTTGAGCCACTCGTCTTTACTGATCTCAAGTTCGATGATCCGCTCGCTCTTTCCCTCGATCTCCACGAAAGAATCCTCGCAGATGGTCGATGCGCGGAACCCGCAGGAAAGATAGCACTTATAGGCTGCGGTATTGCATTCGAAAACACCGATCGAAACGGTGTCGGCCTTAATGACCGTGAAAGCATATCTCTGCGAAAGGCGGATCAGTTCTTTTCCATAACCTTTCCCGCGTCGGGAACCATCGACGACGACCCATCCGAACCGGAGGATCCGGTTGTCGCCTTTGATGTAGCGCATGATGAGATGTCCGGCCACGCCGTCCTCGTCAAACGCCGTCATCGGATAGAAGTTATCCGGCTCCTCGCATCCGCCGTTATTTTCGAGGTATTTCCGGTTGATCGCCTCTGCCGTGAGCGGGAAGTTACAGAAATGATTTCCGCCCCACAGAAGGAACATCCTTTCATTATCGATCCAGGACGCGATACTTTCCGCGTCGCAGGGCTTATATGGTCTAAGTCTGAGCATATTCTCTCTCCTCCGCTATCAAACAAAAAAGACGGTGACATCGTCTGCCATCGTCCTTATTGTAACGCACTATTTTTTCTTCTGATATAGACCGATCGTATAAACCTGATCGCGGTTCTTATCAAAAAGAACCTTACGCCTTACTAAGAAGTTCTTTGACCACTTGGATCACATCATCGACAGGTTCCATGGTATCGATGGTGCTCTGCACAAAATCCGGATTCTCGATCTCGGAATCCTCCGGATCATAGTGCTCCTTCGAGCCACCGATCTGGCCCGGCTTCGGCGCCATGCTGATGATGATCTTCTTCGGCTGCGCATCGACATACACATAGTTCGTTACGTTTGCCTTGTTAAAGACCACGACCTGTCTTTCTTTTCCAAAAGCTCTGATCCACCCGATCTTCGGCTTGCCGTATGGGGTCTCCACGCCCGACAAAAGCTCGAGCATCCTGTTGTTATCCCAGCCTTTGGTGTTCTTAAAAGTCTTGTATCCGTAAGCCGTTCCTTCACCGGAACTCAGAAAATCGAAAAATCCCATCTGCGTCCTCCGAAATATGATCTATCGGAATTATACTATATTTCGGACGCCTTCACATATCCTTCTGGCCACGGCGGGATTATTCATGGTGTAAAGATGGATGCCCGGAATGTCGCTGGCGAGAAGGTCGATGATCTGGGAAAGCGCATAGGACATGCCCGCATCGAAAAGCGCTTCTTTTCGGTCTTCATATTTTTTTACGATGCGGTTGAAGCGCTCCGGGAAAGTCGCATTGCAGAGCGACAGCATTCTTCTGATCTGTGCGGCGTTGATGACCGGCATGATGCCCGGGATGATCGGCACATCGATCCCGCCGATCCTGCAGCGTTCGCAGAAATCGTAGAACTTCTCGTTATCGAAAAAGAGCTGGGATAAAAGTACTTCCGCACCGGCATCGACTTTCTTCCGAAGGCCCTTAAGGTCATTTACTTTTCCGTCGGATTCCGGATGACACTCGGGGTAGCAGGCGCCTAAGAAACAGAAATCATGCTTTTCCGAAAGATAGGAGATGAGATCGGACGCGTGATGGAAATCGTCCTTTTCCGCGATCTTCGGAGTGCGGTCACCTCGAAGCGCGAGGATATTCTCGATCCCCTCCTCTTCCATGACGGCTGCGAACTCATCGATCTCCTTTTTATCGTAGTGCAGAGAGGTCAGATGCACGACCGGTTCCACACCATATCTTCTCTTGATGTTCCTGGCGATCTCGATCGTACGGTTGCAGTTACTTCCGCCGCCGGCGCCAAAGGTCACGCTGATGAAGTCGGGCTTTAGTTCACAAAGCACCTCGAGCGTCTCATCGATACTTTCCAGTTCCGTATCTTTCTTTGGCGGGAAGATCTCAAAAGAAAGGCTCTTCCTGTTCTGTTTATAAAGTTCTGCGATCTTCACTTTTTACTCCATTTCGGGCACGCGCCGGAAGGAAAACCTCCCGCGCGGCCAGTACTTCTTTTCTTCACGCACGCGCCCCGCGCGGCCGGCATTTTCGCTTGCCGCACCTATTCCTCCGGCGCGGCCGGCATCTTTACTTTTCGCGGATGATCTTCGCCGCGGCGACAAGATTTTTAAGGCTCTTTACGGTCTCTTCTTCGCCGCGGGTCTTCAGGCCGCAGTCCGGGTTGACCCAGAGTTTTTTATCTTCGGTCTTCTCGCGGATCCTGCTGAGCTGTGCGACGAGCTCATCGACAGAAGGAACACGCGGGCTGTGGATATCGTACACACCCGGTCCGACTTCGGTCTTAAAGTGATTCTCTTTCAAGGAATCGAGGATCTGAAGGTCCGAACGGGAGGCTTCGAATGTGATGACATCGGCATCCATGTTATCGATGGCCGGGATGATGTCCGTAAATTCGCTGTAGCACATATGCGTGTGGATCTGTGTTTCCGGCTTGACCCCGCTATGTACGAGACGGAAAGAAGGGATCGCGAAATCGAGGTACTCGCTGTACCAGTCGGACTTACGGAGCGGGAGCTTTTCACGAAGCGCGGCTTCATCGATCTGGATGATGTTGATGCCGTTTGCTTCGAGGTCAAGAACCTCATCTCGGATCGCAAGAGCAATCTGCTGGATGCTCTCCTTGATGGAGATATCTTCTCTCGGGAAAGACCAGTTGAGGATCGTTACCGGTCCTGTCAGCATACCTTTGACCGGCTTATTCGTGCAGGACCTGGCGAACTTCGACCACTCGACCGTGATCGGTTCTTTTCGAGAAACATCGCCCCAGACGATCGGCGGTTTTACGCATCTTGTGCCGTAAGAGAGGACCCAGGCCTTCTCGGTAAATACATAACCGGAAAGATGCTCACCGAAATACTCGACCATGTCGTTTCGCTCGAACTCACCATGCACGAGCACATCGAGGCCGATCTCTTCCTGCAGACGGATGCATTCTTCGATCTTCTGCTTATTGAAATCGATGTACTCTTCTTTAGAGATCTCGCCCTTTCTATACTCGGAGCGGTTTTTTCTGACATCTGCGGTCTGCGGGAAAGATCCGATCGTCGTGGTCGGGAACTTCGGAAGGCCGAGCTTTTCCTTCTGGATCTCTTCACGTTCGTCAAAAGCCGGAAGACGGGTGTAGTCGGACTCCTTGATGGCAGCAACTCTCGCCTGCACCTTCTCATCTACGCTGTCCGGTCTCTTTTCAAAGAGCGCCTTGTTCTCAGAGAGTTTTTCTTCCTTCAGATCGCAAAGATCCGAAAGCTCGAGGAGTTTTTCTTCCGCAAAAGCAAAGTGCTTCTTATACTCTGCCGGGATCTTCGACTCACTGGAGAGTGTGTACGGAACATGCAGCAGTGAGCAGGAAGTGCCGATCACGAGGTTTTCTTCCGAAACGACCGACCTGATCTCGGAAAGGATCGAAGAAGTCTTACTGTAATCGTTCTTCCAGATATTCTTACCATTTACGACACCTGCAACGAGGATCTTATCCTTCGGGAAACCATTCTCCGTCAGAAGGGAAAGCGTCTTTCTGCCCTCGACAAAGTCAAGACCGATCGCATCGAAATCCAGATTTACCACTTCACTGTAGATATCGCGGATATCTCCGAAATAGGTCTGAAGTGTGATCGAAAGACCGTTCTTGTTCGAAAGGAGGATATCGTAGATCCTCTTAAAAAGAGCGATATCAGAAGCATCGAGATCGCGGACGAGATACGGCTCGTCGAGCTGGATCTTTCCGGCTCCGGCAGAAGCAAGATCTGAAAAGAGCTTTACGTACTCGTTTGCAAGATCCTCTGCCACATCCTCTGCCGTTTTCGATCCGAGAAACTTCGTCAGTTTGAGGAACGTAAAAGGTCCGATCAGGAGCACTTTCGTATCCACGCCGAGGGCTTTTGCCTCAAGATATTCGGAGACCGGCTTGTTGCCGATATATTCGATCTTCGTATCGTCGGAGAATTCCGGAACGATGTAGTGGTAGTTCGTGTTAAACCACTTCTTCATCGGGAGCGCTTTTACATTCCCCTTCTCTCCCTGGTAACCACGAGCCGCAGCGAAGTATTTTTCCAGATCGGAAAGATCCAGATCCAGATATCTCTGCGGAACGATTTGAAAAAGGAAAGCCGTATCCAGCACGTTATCGTAGAAGGAAAAATCGTTACTGGAGATCAGGTCGATTCCTGCATTTTTCTGTGTAACAATGTTACTTTTCCTTATTTCCCGGGCTGTTTCCGAGAGAGAGTCCTCACTGATCTCTCCTCTAAAAAACTTCTCGGAGGCAAACTTCAATTCTCTATCTCTTCCGATCCTCGGAAACCCAATGACTGATGATTTCATAAAATATACGCTCGCTTTCTTATTTCGTTACCCGAAGTATATGCCCAGTAAAACGATAGGTAAAATATATCTTTTTACCTCTTCTCCATAGATTTAATCTATCGCAGGTGATATAATAATAGGCACGACCTATCACGAATTATACGGGGAAGTTATAACGTATGACACTAAAACAGTTAAGATATGCCGTGACCGTTGCCGACACCGGTAACATGACCGAGGCCGCAAGACGACTTTTCATCGCCCAGCCGAGCCTGACCTCCGCCATTATGGAACTCGAAAAGGAATACGGGATCACGATCTTTTCGAGAAGTAATAAGGGCATTGAGATCACCAAAGAAGGCGAAGAATTCCTGGGATATGCCAGGCAGATCTTAGACCAGGCGGATCTTTTCAATGAGAGATATACAGGAAAAACGGAAGGTAAAGTGCGCTTCTGCGTGTCTTCCCAGCACTACTCTTTCGCCGTAGAGGCCTTCGTCGAGCTCCTTCGCAGCCACGGCGGCAGCAAATACGAATTCCACATGCGCGAGACGCAGACATACGACATCATCGAGGACGTCTCTCACCTTCGCTCCGAGATCGGCATCCTCTACCTTAATGCATTTAACGAGACCGTCATCCGAAAGACACTTCGCGACAACAACCTTCGCTTCGAGCCGCTCTTTACTGCAAAGCCCCATGTCTTCATCGGGAAGAACTCTCCGCTTTCAAAGAAAAAGAGCCTTGGTCTTGACGACCTTCGGCCCTATCCCAGACTTTCCTACGAACAGGGAAGCCACAACTCTTTTTACTTTTCCGAGGAGATCTTAAGCACGGTCGATGCCGACAAAGAACTCATCGTCAGAGACCGCGCCACGCTCTTTAACCTGCTCATCGGTCTTAATGGCTACACGATCTGCAGCGGCGTCATCAGCGAGGAACTAAACGGCCCGAACATCATCGCCAAACCGTTGGAAGTGGATGACTACATGCAGATCGGCTACATCCTCCCGACCCAGATCCACCCGTCTTTCCTCACAGAAGAATATATCAGTGCATTAAAGCGCATCTGCGGCACGTGATCAAGAGGTCGGTTCTACCGGTTTGGCCTCGATATGATCCTTTATAAGGAAATCAAACAGTCTTCCGTACGTGGCCTCATCGATACCTCCGGCCTTCAGTATCTCAGAATCGATTGGCTTGTAGAAATCTTCTATGCCTCGTAAATAGGGAACTCGATGTGTATCGAGCATCAGCAGTTCTATCTTTGAATTTGACAGGATCAATGCATTTCTACCGTCGATCGTCCTTCCCTGCTGAACCGTCTTCGGAGACCCATACAGCATACTTATGCGGAACGAATTATACTCAGTATAGACAATAAACATACAGCATCGTATGCTTTCCTTAAGTTTCTCGTCTTGTTTCAGCACCTCGATCACCTTATCCACATCAGCGGACCTGACGTACGGAAACAATTCAAGCTCCGTATCAGGAGATCTCATATAATCATCCATCGCCCCTGTGTACATTAAGATTTCTTTGTTTACAATACCAGGGGTCATGTTACCATCGACTTCAGACGTCTTGCACATTTCCAGATAATCCGGAAAGTACTCCTCAAAAAAGCTGTATGGGATCTCATCTACGATATATCTTCTGTCCAGTTTTTTGAGAGTATAGAAAAACAGGCCATCCCAGAACTTACGAAGCTCCTTTTTCAGGTCTTCATCATCATACACTCCATATCGGTTATTCTCATAATCCTCGTAGATCGCTCGATTATCCCATTTGTTTTTTCTCTTCGCGATCTCAGGTAAATAACCGACGTCGTAGAACGTGATATTCTCATCCCCGGTCAATTCGCGGAGGACTTTTTCGATTTCGGGATCATCAAAACCTAAAACAGCGAATCCAAATGTGAAATAACCTCTGTCCCCTTCGATCACATCAAGCGGCACTTTCGTAGTCGTCGGCAAAGTCTCATTCAGATCCTGTGTTTCCGTCGTCTCCGGAACCGTTGTTGTTTCTGAGGTTGTGGGCGCTTCAGTCGTAACTGATTCCGATGGTGTCGTTGTCTGCGATTCCTTTACTGAACATGACGGCAGAAGGCTGACCGCCATCGTCAGAGCGATGATCTTTCCAATAAGTCTACGTGAATCTTTCATAACCATACCCCCTTCATTTATGATAATAGATTTTCTCAAGAAAAGAAAACAGGAGCTACCGGTTTAAGCAACTCCTGTTGTATCGTTTTTGTGAAATGGCGCTGTCACTCCTTCCAGCGGCCGATCTCCTTGAGTTCGTCGACTCTCTTTCTTTTCCGGATATGCTCGAGGCCGAAGATCAGGAGCTTGATGATGAACAGTTCCGCAATGGCGAAGCACGCTAATACCTTGACCTCATAAGCGTTGATGTCGCTGATCATGTAGAGGTCGCGCGTGATCGGGATCAAAAGGAAGAGAATGAATCCCAGGAACATCAGCTGTACGATGATCGAACGGTAGGTATTCATCGGGCGGCTGATATGCACAAGCAGCAGGTAGGCGGCGATCGCCAGAAGATACATGGCGATCATGCCGAGGCTAACGGACGAAATGCCGTTTTTCTCACCGAAGATCGAAAGCACGGCGATCGTAACGAAGGCCGTAAACGCGGCGGGTCCTGCATTCGTCAGGATCTTTCGGAAGAACTCTGTTTTCTGCTTTCTCGTATTCGGTTCGAGCGAGAGCAGGAAGGCCGGAACGCCGGTGTTAAAGAGCGTTACCAGAGAGATCTGGGACGGGATGAGCGGATAGTTGAAAGTGGCGATGATCGCACAAAGTGCCAGGAGCATCGAGAAGATATTCTTGAAGAGGAACACCGTCGCGGAACGCGTGATGTTGTTGATGATCTGGCGGCCTCTTGATACGATGTCTTCCATTCTCGAAAAGTCCGAGTCGAGAAGTACGACCTGCGCCGCCTGTCTTGCGGCATCGGAACCGGAACCCATCGCGATGGAGCAGTCCGCTTCCTTCATGGCGAGGATATCGTTGACACCATCACCGGTCATGGCGACCTTTAAGCCGTGCTTTTTCAGCGCGATCACAATGCTCTTCTTCTGCTCCGGTTTTACACGTCCGAAGATCGTATATTTCGTGACCGCATCTTCGATCGCTTCATCATTTTCGAGGGTCGTGGCGTCGATATATCTGTCCGCATGCGGGATGCCGACCTGATCGGCGATCTTGGAGACCGTCAGCGGGTTATCACCCGAGATGACCTTCACTTCCACGCCCTGCTTCTGGAAATAATCAAATGTTTCCGGCGCGTTCTTTCGGATGCCGTTCTTGAGCACGATGAAAAGGACCGGCTTGAGATCTCCATCTTCTCCGACTTCCGCAAAGACCAGAACTCGAAGTCCCTGCTCGGCCTGTTCTTCGATCGCGGCACGGTTGACTTCATAGACTTCCGGGGAAAGAAGGATGTCCGGCGCGCCGAGGCGGTAGGTTGCGTCCTTCATGATGACTTCGGAGTACTTCAGTTTCGAGGTGAACTGCGTGACCTCACAGTCAGTGAAAGCTTCGCCTTCACCGAAGTATTCTTTCATGGCGTTCATAGTGATGTTGCCATCATCTACGGTCGTAATATAGCGGGAAAGGATCGCCTTTCGGCTTTCCAGTTCCGTCTCCTTGAGTTTCGTCCTCTTCCCGGGTTTAGAAGAGGCTTTTTGCGGACCGAAGACATCGGTCACGCTCATCTCGTTGGAGGTGATGGTACCGGTCTTATCGACACAGAGGACATCGACACGCGCGAGCGTCTCGATACTTCTCATGTCGTGCAGAAGGACTTTCTTCTGCGCCAGGTGCATGGCACCGAGGGCGAGTGCAACGGTCAGAAGGAGGTAAAGACCTTCCGGGATCATGCCGATGATGGCACCGACCATGGAAATGATCGCTTCGCTTACCGTCTTATCGTTGATGGCGACGGCCTCGATAAAGAGCGCCGCACCTAACGGAATGATGGCGATACCGGCGATCTTGATGATGAGCTCGATATTCTTGACCATCTCGGATTTCTTTTCCTTGATCTCACGCGCTTTCGTCGTCAGCTGTGCTGCGTAGCAGTCACTTCCGACAGCCGTAAGACGCGCTTTGGCTTTTCCCGATACGACAAAAGATCCGGACATCAGCTCACTGTTTTCAATCTTTTCGATCTCGTCCGCCTCACCGGTAAGAAGAGATTCATTTACATTGATCAGACCTTCGGCAACGACACCGTCTGCCGGGACCTGCTGGCCGCCTTCGAGATATACGAGGTCGTCTACCTCGAGATCATCCATCGGAACAGTTACGACTTCGCCGTTCCGATCGACCTGATAGGATGCCTGCGCCATAATGTTTAGATTATCGAGAACTTTTTTCGAACGGAGCTGCTGGAAAATACCGATTCCGGTATTGGCGATGATGATCGGCAGGAATGTCAGGCTCCGGTAGGATCTTGCGATGATCAGAAGCACCGCAATGATCGCGAACACCAGGTTAAAGTAAGTGAATACGTTTTTACATACGATCGATAGTACGGTGTCCGAACTCTGCGTCGTTTTATTACTGTTTTTCTTTGCTGTCATTTCCTCTTCTTTTCCTTTTCCTTTTTCGCCTTATTCCGGCGCTTTTTCCTTTTTGCCGGATCGCCCGGCAAATATATAATGCTTCGGTTTTAAAATCCGAGTTCGTCGTTGACGAGGATCACGTGGATACGATCCTGGTGCCTGGAGTACCTGGTGATCAGGAACTGGCAGCAGATGGTATCCGGGGATTTACAGTTCATGCAGGCGCCGGTCTTGGTGCACGGGGTGGAAAGACCGAAACGCTGGGCATTGATCGGAGCGGCGACGTTTCTTGCCCGCTTCATGGCGGAATCGATATCGCTCGTGATCTTATTCATACCGACGATGAAGAGAACTTTCTTCGGACCCTGGGCGATCGCGGAAACACGGTTGGAGTTTCCGTCGATATTAACGAGGATGCCGTCATCGGTCATGGCATTGGCGGAAGAAAGGAAAAAGTCGGCATCGTACGCCATCAGCATGGCCGCGCGCTTATCTTCGTAGTTATCTCTGTCGATAAAGTTGTAATTCCCTTTCTGCAGGGCATCCACAAGACCGATCTCCCGGGCGCTCATCGCCCCGCCCATCGTCACGGAACTGCCTTCCGGGATAAGATCGAGCGCGATCTTCAGCGCATCCTCTTTCGTCTCGGCATAGTAGCCCGTCATGTTGCGGCTCTTAAGGCCATTGATCACCTTCTCGGAAAGAAGTGCGTTTCGTCTGGATATGATCTCGTTCATAGGACATTTCCTTTCAAAAAACGGCATCTGCCATATATAATACGTGACCTATTGTAACGATTTTTCCGATTTTCCTCAACAAAAAATGATGCAAGCTTTACTATATCTTAATTTCTTCTCCTTTTCGGGCATAAAAAAGCGGCCCTTCCCTGCGCTTTATGAAACGTGGGGGCGGCCTTCCCTTTTCTTTCTTATTCTTTTACCTCAATACCGATGTCTTTAAGGAGCTTGATACCAAGGTCATAGACCATCTGGATGGCCGTTTCTTTCGGCATCTTATAGTCGTCCCACATCATCATGACGGCCAGGCCGTGGGTATAGATGACCATGTTTTGCACGACCTCGCTGATCTTCTCTTTACTGACATCATATTCTTTCGAGAGGATCTCTACCGCCATCGGATTCATCTGCATCGAGAACATGCTCTGATCGCCGGTGACATCTGCCCCGATCGTATCTTTGGGATTATCCACATTCATAAAACGGAACACGTGCGGATGATCACAGGCGACCGTGAGGTAGTGGATACCGGTCTGAAAGAAGGCATGGACCGCATCGAGTCCCGCCATCTCTTCTTCAAGATTCCCCCACATCTTTTTTCCCGAATACATCAGGAGCTCCTTCCGAAGCTCCGTCATGCTTCCGAAAAGCCAGGAGATCGGCTGCGTCGAGCACTGAAGTTTTGCTGCGATCGTCTTGATGATGACGGCATTGATCCCTTCTTCATCCAGAAGGGAAAACGCCGCTTCAAGCACCATCTCTTTTGTGATCTTCGCTTTTCGTCCCATATTCCTTATCTGACCGCATACGGTCTGTCACCTAAAGGTCTTTCGCAGCCCCATCCTTTTGCTGCTTTATCGAAGCCCCTCTTCGCCAGAGTCTTCATCATCAGACCGACCAGGAGCCGTATCGGGAGAGGAAAGACTTCCGGTCCGGTAAATGCCTTGCATGCGGGGTCCGAAAAGTTTCCGTCACGTCCGTAGATCCTGCCCATCGCGGTATATCTTCCCGTTACCTTTTCTCTCTGCTCTCCTTCGAATAATCTTATACTAAAATTATCTCCCTTTACAAGCGTTCCGCCGTAACTGCATCCGAGCCGGCCCGCAAGCTTTTCAAGATATGCCTCTCCGCAGCGAAGCTGGCACCCTTCGGCAAATCCGCTCTGAAGAATAAACGACATCTGCGCCTCGCCATTTCTCGGCTCTACGGTAGAAAGGAATTCCAGCAGAAGTCCCGGGATATTCTCGACATAAAGAGGAAGCGCGATCAGAATATTCTCGTTTTCTGAAAATGCCTTACGGATCTTTTCCCATTGAAGACGGTCAGAGATCTCATACTGCTCGAAGGTACTGCCAGATCCGGCCATGCCCTCCGTGAACTTAGAAAGGATCTTATCCGTGTTACTGTATTTTTTGACTCTCGGACTTCCGTTGATGATCAGTGCATGCATACTGCCGCCTCCTTTACTTCTTCCTCCGGGAAAACGCCCAGGGACTTCGAACCGAAGTTTAATGCGCATCTTTCATTCCATCTTTTGAGATACTCTCTGTCGCCGTCGCCCCGATAGATGAGGCCGATATTCATAATGTTCTTATATCTGAGAACGTGACGCATCTGCTTGCCCTTAAACTTCAGGTACATCGTGATCAGGGGCATGACGCGGTCGAAGATGTTCTTTCCCTTATAGTCGAGAAATCCGAGGGCTGTATCCGAGATGACCCAGAGCTGCCCCGCGGTGACCATCTTTTTCAGGATGATCTCATAGTCGTCCTTGATCGTGCAGATCCCGGGGGTCTTGAGCCAGCAGTAATTACAGCCGATGCAGTGGGAGATCTTCATGGAACTGGCTTCCACGATCTCGAAATCCTCTCCCCGGCTTTCCAGTTCTATCCTGATCTCATCCGTGATCTTTGTGTTTTCCGTTGTATTAACGATGAGGATCATGTTTCTATCCACCTTTCGATTTTATATAAACTTGTTTATATAAACACATTTATATTATATCGAATCAATCCGCCTGTCAACATGTTTTTCAGAAAAAAAGAATAGAGAAAAATAGAACAGAGGCCGCTCCGATGATCTTCATCGGAACAGCCTCTGCCCTGCGCAAAAAATATTGTGAATAGTGAGGTGTAGGATCTGCTGTTTTATCAGAGGACGCCGTGTCCGTTCATGAGGTACTTGTCGCACTCTCTGGCGGCGCCACGTCCTTCGGTCAGTGCCCATACGACGAGCGACTGTCCTCTTCTCATATCGCCTGCGGCGAATACGCCTTCGACAGATGTCTGGAACTTGCCGAACTCTGCGGCGACATTCGATCTTCCGTCACGGTCCAGCCCCAATGCGGAAGGTACTGTATCCTCCGGACCCAGAAAGCCCATCGCGAGGATGACCAGATCTGCGTCGATCGTTTTTCTCGTCGAATCCACCGGAACCGGAATGGTCCTTCCGGTCTTCTCATCTTTTTCCCAGGAGACCTTGACGACCTGAAGTTTCTTGACATTGCCCTTGGCATCGCCGATGAACTTTTCGGTCGACATGAAATACTGTCTCGGATCGTCACCGTACACATACGCGACTTCTTCCTGACCGTAATCCACTTTCTTGACGAAAGGATATTCCGGCCACGGGTTATTCGCTGCACGGGTTTCCGGGAGCGGTCCCATGATCTCGAGCTGCGTGACGCTCTTGGCGCCCTGACGGAGCGCGGTTGCCGAGCAGTCGGTACCGGTATCACCGCCGCCGATAATGACGACGTGCTTGCCCTTGGCGGAGATCGCAAGGTCCGGTGCCGCACCGTCCTTATCGAAGTGATTCTTAGCAAACAGAGCCTGTGTATTGGTCCTTAGGTAATCCACGGCGAAGTGGATACCTTTCAGTTCTCTTCCCTCGACAACGAGGTTTCTCGGTTTGGTCGCACCGCAGCAGAGAACGACCGCATCAAAGGAGCTTCTTATCTCCTCCACGGTAATATCGTGGCCGACTTCAACACCGCAGCGGAACTTGACGCCTTCTTCTTCCATCAGTTTTACACGACGGAGGATGACCTGCTTATCGAGTTTCATGTTCGGGATACCATACATCAGAAGTCCGCCCGGACGATCCGCTCTTTCAAAGACGGTGACACTGTGTCCCGCGTGATTTAACTGGTCGGCACATGAAAGACCCGACGGGCCCGATCCGACGACGGCGACTTTCTTTCCTGTCCTCGTCTTCGGCGGATTCGGTTTCATATTCCCGTTCTTCCAGGCGGTCTCCGACAGATACCATTCGTTGTTACGGACGGAAGTCGAAGCGAAGTTATGTCCGCAGGTGCAGGCGCCTTCGCAGAGAGCCGGGCAGACACGGCCGGTGAATTCCGGGAATCCGTTGGTCTTACGAAGACGTCGGTATGCATCTTCGAAATGTCCCTTATAGAGAAGATCGTTGAATTCAGGGATGAGGTTACTGAGCGGACAGCCCGTGGCACCTCGCCCTAAGAACATACCGGTCTGGCAGAACGGTACCCCGCAGTCCATGCAGCGCGCGCCCTGGGTCCTGGCCGCCTCTTCACTCTGGTACATCTGATGTACTTCGCGGTAGTCGTGGATACGATCCTTGATCTCGCGATCCGGGCCGATGGCTCTTTCGTATTCGAGGAATCCGGTATTCTTACCCATTGTTCTTCCCTCCTTTTCGCGTCGTGGAAGAAGCAGGCTTCTTACTTACTGTCTTCTTCGTGCTTACTGCCTTCTTAGCGGAAGCTGTGGCTTTTTTTGCCGGAGCCTTTTTCACTTCCTTCTTTTCCACCGGCTTTTCTTCTACGACCTTGATCGGAGCTTCCGCCTTACCTGTTGCCAGTTCAAAGGCCATCAGGACGGCTTCGTCACCTTCGTAACCATCTGCTTTGACCTCTGCGAGCTTCTCATTGAACTTGGCATAATCGTGCGGCAGTACCTTGACGAAACGGCCGATGAGATCATCGAAGTTGGTCAGGATATGTTCGGCATAAGTGCTCTGTGTTGCGCGTACATGTTCACTGATCTGGGATCTGACGAACTCGACTTCTTCCGGATCGGACAGAGGCAGAAGCTCGACCATTTCCTGATTACAGCGCTGGGCAAAATCGCCATTTGCATCATAGACATAAGCGATACCGCCGGACATTCCGGCTGCGAAGTTTCTGCCTGTAGGTCCGAGGACGATCGCACGTCCGCCGGTCATGTATTCACATCCGTGATCACCGACACCTTCTACAACGGCAGTCGCGCCACTGTTTCTTACGCAGAAACGTTCTCCTGCGATACCGCTGATATAGGCGGTACCGGAAGTTGCGCCATAGAGAGCAACGTTACCGATGATCGTGTTTTCTTCGGAGCGGAAGGCAGCGTCTCTGTCCTTTCGAACGATGATCTTACCTCCGGAAAGTCCTTTTCCGACATAGTCGTTAGCATCACCTTCGAGACGAAGTGTCAGGCCATTCGGGATAAATGCACCGAAGCTCTGGCCGGCGGATCCTCTGAAGTGTACATCGATCGAATCGTCCGGCAGGCCCTTTTCACCATGAACACGTGTGATCGCGGAACCCAGCTGGGTACCGGCAGCACGGTCGGTGTTGTGGATCTCAAGAGACAGACTTACTTTTCTGTCTTCGTGGATCGCCGGCTCGGAGAGCGGGATCAGGACCTTATAGTCGAGTGTATCTTCCAGTTTGTGATCCTGGGAGACGGTGTGGTGTGTGATGACGGTCGAGTCGAGCTGCGGACGGTAAAGGATCGAAGAAAGATCGATGCCTGTTGCCTTCCAGAACTTGATCGCCTTGTTGACACGGAGCATATCGGATCTTCCGACCATCTCATCGATCGTTCTGAAACCGAGCTGGGCCATGATCTCACGAAGCTCTTCTGCGATGAAACGCATGAAGTTTACTACATATTCCGGCTTGCCTTCGAACTTCGCACGAAGCTTCGGGTTCTGCGTAGCCACACCGAACGGGCAGGTATCGAGGTTACATACACGCATCATGGCACATCCGAGAGCGACCAGCGGTCCGGTTGCAAATCCGAATTCCTCGGCGCCCAGGAGACAGGCGATCGCGACGTCACGACCGGTCAGGAGCTTACCATCTGCCTCGACCGTGATACGGGAACGAAGGTCATTTAAGAGCAGTGTCTGGTGTGCTTCAGCAACACCGAGCTCCCAGGGAAGACCTGCATGTCGGATGGATGTTCTCGGAGCAGCACCTGTACCTCCGTCGTAACCGGAGATCAGAACGACGTCGGCTCTTGCCTTCGCAACACCCGCAGCGATCGTACCTACGCCGACCTCGGAAACGAGCTTGACGTTGATCCTTGCAAAGCGGTTGGCGTTCTTTAAGTCATGGATCAGCTCCGCTAAGTCCTCGATGGAATAGATATCGTGATGCGGCGGCGGAGAGATGAGGCCTACACCCGGTGTAGAGTGACGGGTCTTTGCGATCCACGGATAGACCTTACCGGCCGGGAGCTGTCCGCCTTCACCCGGCTTTGCGCCCTGTGCCATCTTGATCTGGATCTCTTTTGCATGTACGAGGTAATCGGAAGTAACACCGAAACGTCCGGAAGCGACCTGCTTGATCGCACTCATCTTCGAATCGCCGTTGGCCATTCTTTCATATCTTTCCGGATCCTCACCGCCTTCACCGGTGTTGGACTTACCGCCCAGACGGTTCATGGCGATGGCCAGTGTCTCATGTGCTTCCTTACTGATGGAACCGTAGGACATAGCACCTGTCTTAAATCTCTTGACGATGTTCTCGACCGGTTCTACTTCGTAAATGGAGATCGGCTGCTTGCTCGGAACGAATTCCAGAAGACCTCTGATCGTGCAGAGTCTTTCGTTTTCTTCGTTCAGGCCGCGGCTATATTCCTTAAAGAGGTTGTAGTCACCCTTTCTTACAGCGTTCTGCAGCTGGTAGATCGTCTTCGGGTTGAACATATGGTATTCGCCGTCTTTACGCCACTGGTACACACCACCTGTTGCAAGACCCGGCTGTGTATCCGCTGTCTTAAATGCTGCTTCCATACGGCTGCCGACTTCCTTGGCGATCTCATCAAGGCCGATACCGCCGATTCTGGAAGCGGTCGATGTGAAATACTTATCGATGACTTCTTCACCGATACCGAGTGCTTCGAAGATCTGTGCGCCCTGGTAACTCTTGACGGCCGAGATACCCATCTTCGACAGGATCTTAACGATACCGTGGCGGGCCGCTTCGATGTAGTTGTCGATCGCGACATCGAGGTCCTTATCGAGGCGCTGGTGAGAAATCTCATCTGCGATCGTCGCATATGCCATATACGGGTTGATCGCCGAAGCGCCATAACCGACGAGCAGTGCAAAGTGATGAACTTCTCTCGGCTCACCGGACTCAAGGACGATGGACGTCATGTGGCGCTGTCCCTTTCTTACGAGGTGCTGGTGCAGACCGGAAACAGCCAGAAGTGCCGGGATCGGGCTCTTATCCGCATCCGCGTCACGGTCGGACAGAACTAAGATGTTCGTGCCCTTCTCGACTGCTTCAGATGCTGCCTTGCAGAGCGCATCCATAGCCTTTTCGAGAGTATGTCCGTCACCATTTGCCTCATAGAGGATCGGGAGAACAACGGACTTAAAGCCCTTTCTCTTAATGTTCTTAACTGCCGCCAGTTCCTCATCCTTCAGGATCGGGCTCGGCAGAGCGATATGACGGGCATCGGTCGCCTTCGGCTCGATGATGTTGCCTTCGTTTCCGAGGTACATTCTCTCCATGATGACGATGTCCTCACGGATGCAGTCGATCGGCGGGTTCGTGACCTGGGCGAACAGCTGCTTAAAGTAGTTATAAAGGAGCTGCGGCTTATCAGAGAGCACCGCGATCGGACTGTCGTTACCCATAGCGCCGATCGCTTCGGCTCCGGTACTGGCCATCGGGATGACCATCTTTCTTATATCTTCGTAAGTGTAACCGAACATCTTCTGCTTGACTTCGATGTCGGATACCGCGGACTTTCCTGCCTTCGCGGCCTTGGCCGGTGCTTTTGCCGAAGACTTATAATCGTCAACGAGATCAGAAAGTCTGACCATATTCTCATCGATCCACTGCTTGTACGGATGCGCGGTCGCGACCTTCTTCTTGATCTCTTCGTTGGTGATGATCCTTCCTTCTTCGGTATCGATCAGGAGCATTCTGCCCGGACGCAGACGGTTCTTGCTGATGACGCGGGACTCATCGATCGGCAGTACGCCGGCTTCCGAAGAGAGGATAACGTAACCGTCTTCTGTCACGACATATCTAGCCGGACGAAGTCCGTTTCTATCGAGGGTCGCAACGATACTTCTGCCATCGGTAAATGCCAGCGCGGCAGGACCGTCCCATGGCTCCATGAGCATGCTGTTGTATTCGTAGAATGCCTTGACATCTTCGTCCATCTGCTCGTGCTTGATCCACGGTTCCGGGACCATCATCATGGCGGTCTCGGCCAGAGATCTGCCGGACAGTGTCAGGAACTCAAGGGTGTTATCGAACATCGCCGAGTCGGAACCGTTCGGGTTGATGATCGGCAGTACTTTTTCCATATCATCGCCAAACGCCTTGTTGCTGATGGAAGCGGATCTTGCATACATCGCATTGATGTTACCGCGCAGGGTGTTGATCTCACCATTGTGGATCAGGTAGCGGTATGGATGTGCACGCTCCCAGCTCGGGAAGGTGTTGGTGCTGTAACGAGAGTGAACGAGCGCCAGGGAGGAATCAAAGGACAGGTCCTTTAAGTCGAGATAGAAAGCATCCATCTGTTCCGGGGTGAGCATGCCCTTATAGACGATCGTTCTTGTGGAAAGACTTGCAAAATAGAAATAACGCGGATCGGTCTCTGTGAGCTCGATCGTTCTCTTTTCGAGTTTCTTTCTGATAACATAAAGTGCGCGGTCAAATGCGATACCGGCCTTGGTCTTTTCGCCTCTGCCGATGAAGATCTGCGCGATGTACGGACGGTTCTCCTTCGCGGTCACGCCGATCGTACTTTCGTTGACCGGTGTATCACGCCAGCCGAGAACGATCTGACCTTCTTCTTCGACCGCCTTATCGATGACCTTCATGCACTTTTCACGTGCATCGCTCTGTCTCGGAAGGAAGACCATTCCGACACCATAATCACCGAACTGGGGGAGTGTGATATTTTCTTCGGGACAAACTTTTCTGAAAAAAGCATCCGGGATCTGAAGGAGCATACCTGCACCGTCACCGGTGTTCTCGTCACTGCCCTCACCACCACGGTGTGCCAGATTTGCAAGAATCTTAAGACCGTCTTTCACAGTCTGGTGGGAACGCTTGCCGTGAATGTTCACGACAAAACCGATACCGCACGCATCGTGTTCATATTCTGGAGAATACAGTCCTTGCTTTTGCATCATCATTTTCTTTTCCTCCTCAGGTCCGAAAAGGTTCCCGGGGAAAATCAGAAAACAACAAGGCACTAAGCCCTGCCGGTCCAGCTCACCGTATCTTTTCGGTGATCCCGGGAAGCACTTAGCGCCTTTGCTAGTATTCGATGGATACATCTTACCAATTTGCAAGTTATAATGCAACAACTTGCAAAATTAAGAGCAGAAAACGATAAAAAACGTACATTATTTGTTTGCCCACGCAACTCTCGCCGAGCAATTATTCATTTTATTGGGCAGTTTGCACAAGTAAACCGACCGCTTCATCAAAGCTCTGTGCTTTTCCGTTCTGAAGCATCATCTTTACCTTTACCATATGATATCTGCTCCGGAATTCCCGCGGGATCTGAGAATCATATTTCGCAAGGCCCTCACTTATTTCAGCGCGTTTCTGATTAAGCCCGGCAAGTTCTTCACGCAGCTCTGCACGTCTTTGCCTCGCGAATTCCGCCTGCTTAATTCTCTGCTCCTCCAGATACTTCCTCGTATTCTTTTCACGACGATGCTTAACGAAAATGATCAGTGCAATGAGTCCGATATTGGATATGAGGATCACTGCCCAGGCCACGGACTGATGCCAGCGTGTATGCTCATCCCAGTCCATCGCGAAAGACATTAAATAAATATATCCATCGATACCCAGGACAAAGAAGAACGCAATCACCTTAAATATCACAAGAATTCCCGTCTCAAACAGGCTCACATCCTGCGCCGGCTCCTGATACGAGCTCACAGGAGTATCCAGGATCTTTTCCTTATCACTGATCTCCTGATCCACCTTCTCCAGATCACTATAGTCCTTCGAGAGTTTCTCTGCTAATTCGATACTGTCTTTCATGTTCATTTTCCGATCCTCCGTGAATCGTCTTGATCAGGCGCCCTGTTCCAACCTTGTTGATATAACAATATCACCATCATCATCGAATTGCAATAGATTTTTATCGTTATTCGATAAAATTATTCCGATATTCATCAATTTACCAGGATCCGGCATCATACAACAAGAGAACCGTAGCCTCGCCACATAGACTTAGGATTTCTCCTTCATACTGCAGGGTTGCTGTTGAATAACACTTTTTCAAATTCATACGGCAGGGGTTTGTGCCAACTGCGCAATTCCCCATGACTGTTTATAAGAGATAAAACATGGCTATTTGAAATAAGTGCGATTCCCCATGACTGTTTTTAAGTAAAAAAACATGGCTATTGGGAAAAAGCGCGATTCCCCATGACCTCTTCGGCATGGGAATTCGGATATTCTTGAATTTCCCATGACGATTTTCCTCTTTTTCGGCATGGGGATTTTTAGGAACACGCTTTTCCCATGATTTCTTCTTCCCACTCAGGGCAGAAAAAGGCATGGGAATCTTTAAGAATCGCGCGTCCCACATGATTTCCTTTCTTCGCAAGCAGGATCATCGCTCACAAAAAAGGCGAAACCTCGCAGCCTCGCCACCTCGCAGCTCACAGCTTCGCCACGACGCAACGTCCTCTGCGGTGTCCACAAAAAAGGACCTCCCGATTTCCCGGAAGGTCCTTTCTTACTTTACGAATACGAACGTTTTCTGATCAGTTGTGAAGAGCGGCGACCGCTGCATCGTAATCTTTTTTCTTTACATATACGGAGCAGATCGTGGGGCCGGAAGAAGTCTGTCCGAAGCGTCCGACGGCACCGCCCCGTCCGATATCGGCTCCGTGATTTCCGGAATCGGTCTTAATGTCGTACTTGAGGCCCGCTTTTTTGAGCTTGTTGATTACCTCAAAATACTTCTCATCCTTGTTTCCGGTATAAACTTCTCTCTTTAATAACATCTCTACTGACCTGTTCTTTCTTACTTATTAGATCAAGCAACTCACTTGATTTTTCCGCCCTGCATTCTCTGGACATTGGCTGCATTTCTCGTAATGAGATCTGCCACTTCGTCAACGCTCTGTCCGACCGGTACAGTAAATGTCTTATAACCCTTTTCCTTCAAAGGCTTCTTCGAAGGTGTGAGATAATCGCCCTTCATGGCCTTCTGTCCGACGTCGAGAAGCGAGAACGTATTCTTATAGGTAGCTACAAAAGCTACATCCGCAAGATTCCAGATCTTATATCCGGAAAGTGTGCCGGACTTCAGCGGGAATGCGAATTCACCTTCCTCTGTGATCATGTACATCCCGTAAGAATCCTTTACGTGATGCTCTGCTGCGAACTGATCATCGATCTTCTTACTGGCCTTTTTGTCTGCCTGAGAAAGAAATGCGACCAGTCCGATAAATCCACCAACGATCGCTCCGCCAATTACATACTTGATCATGTCAATAACCCCCTCCTGTATTCCATCAATATACCAACCTTACGTGAATCTTTCGTTCACGAATTAAAAGTAGTTTACCATAAGAGAATTCACTGTGTCATCTATAATATATTGCCTCCGGTTATGACGGAAATGTCACCTGAGCCTTACGGATACGTCATTTCAAGGTTCCCATCTCATGTTAAGATAACCTCAAAAGTCGAAAATGTTTATCGAAAAAATTATGAGGAAAACAATCATGACGGATAATAAAGTAAAAATCATCTCTATATCCCGAATCCTCCGCGCGGTATTCTTTGTTCTTTCCGCCGGACTGATGATCCTTTTCCTTTTGGAGATCATTAAAGGATACGGGAGAAACATCATCACCATTTCGGGCTTTCTTCTGTCCCTGATGGTCTTCACATACACGATCTTTTTCCATCTGATCAACAGCTGGATCGTGCGCATCAGAAACAGAAACAAGCCGGCACGCTGTGCTGTAAACGCAGTGATCACCACCGTGATCCTCGGCCTGGCCTACGTGATCACCGCCACTTCCCTGATGATCGCTTATGCCAATCGAAAAGCACCGTTATCCGATCGTCCTCCGGTCGTAGTCGTCCTGGGATGTTATGTCGCAGACGGACAGCCGAGTACACTTCTTTCGGAACGTATCATGACTGCTTACGATTATCTTTCCGAGCATCCGGAATGCCCGTGTATCGTATCCGGCGGTCAGGGCGATGACGAGTCGATCTCGGAAGCCGAGTGCATGTACAGAGAGCTTGTAAATATGGGTATCTCTTCCGACAGGATCTATAAGGAAGACCGCTCTACGAGCACGAGAGAAAACCTCGACTTCAGTAAGGAGATCATGGAAAGAGAGAACCTGGGCGACACCGCCGTAATCGTCACGAATGCCTGGCACGAACTCCGTGCGAGCATGATCGCATCAGACCTTGATCTGCCGTGCGGTCTGGAAGGTGCATCCACACCTCCGTGGCGCCTGCCGAGTAACTATCTGCGTGAACTGGCAGGTATCATCTATCAGCTGGTCTTCTGATCCCATTGAAGATCATTTCATATAATACTCACCGAAAAGAAAAGACACGGGGCGCCTGCCTTCGTGTCTTTTCTTTTTTGCTGTTAACCGTAGATCTCCCGGATGCGCTTCATCGCTTCGATCGTGTTATCGCGGGTGTTAAAGGAGGTGAACCTCACATATCCTTCCCCGCAGTCACCAAAACCGGAACCCGGTGTGCAGATGACATTCGCGCGGACCAGAAGATCGTCGAAGAAGGCCCAGGAGCGCATCTCACTTGGACACTTGACCCAAAGGTACGGAGAGTTCTTGCCGCCGGTAAAAGGCCACTTGAGCTCAGAAAAAGTCTCCGCCATGATGCGGGCATTTTCCTTATAGTACGCGACATTTTCCATGATCTCGGCAAGACCCTGATCCTTAAGGACCGCAGCTGCCGCTCTCTGGACCGGATAGGATACTCCGTTGAACTTGGTCGTCTGGCGTCTAAGCCACATCTTCCGAAGCTGGATGCCGTCTCTTACAAGTCCGCCGGGAACGATCGTATATCCGCATCTGGTACCGGTAAAGCCTGCTGTCTTGGAAAGCGAGCAGAACTCGATGGCACAGGAGCGTGCCCCTTCGATCGCAAAGATCGTTCTCGGGATCTCGGGATCCGAGATAAAAGATTCATAGGCCGCATCGTAAAGGATCACGGAACCGTGGGCATTGGCAAAATCGACCCACTGCTGAAGGCGGTCCTTATCGTAGGCGGCACCGGTCGGGTTATTCGGAGAGCAAAGATAGATGATGTCGGCCGTAAGATCCGGATCCGGCATCGGGAGGAAGCCGTTTTCCGCCGTGGCAGCAAGCTTGACGATCTTTCTTCCGGCCATGACGTTCGTATCGACATACACCGGATAGACCGGATCGGTCACGGCAACGACGTTATCCACATCGAAGATATCGAGGATGTTTCCGAGATCGCTCTTGGCACCGTCCGAGACGAAGATCTCATCACTGAAGATCTTCACACCGCTCGTGCGCTGATAGTAATCGGCGATCTCATCCCGTAAGAATTCATATCCCTGTTCCGGGCCATATCCGTGAAAACCTTCCGCGGTGCCCATCTCTTCTGCCGCCTTGATGAGCGCGTCGACTGCAGACTTGCTAAGCGGTCTGGTCACATCGCCGATACCCATCTTGATCAGAGATGCGCCGTGGTTTTCCGCCATATACTTACGAACTCTCTCGGCGATCTCCGAAAACAGATATGTCTCTTCGATATTCTGGTAATTCTTGTTGATCTTCATTTTTCTTCTTCCTCCTACTTCTCTACATCGCGCTTCTTTGCGCCCTACACATAATTCTTATACTTCGATTTCACCGGTAAAACTGATCACGGCCGGTCCTGTCATGAGGACTCGTTCGTCCGTGTAGTTGATCACAAGCTCGCCGCCGTTTAGGATCACGCGGACATCTTCACCCTTCTTCGTATGACCGTTCAGGCAGGCCGCCACGACTGTCGCACATGTGCCGGTGCCGCAGGCCCAGGTCTCGCCGGCGCCTCTTTCCCAGACACGCATACGAAGAAGTCCTTCTCCCCTGATCTCCGCAAATTCCGTATTCACTCTGGCCGGGAATACCGGATGATGCTCAAACTTCGGACCGAGGGAAGGAAGATCGAGATCCTCGACATTATCCAGGAAAAGGACCGCATGCGGATTTCCCATGGACACGCAGGTGATGTGATATTCCTTACCGTCCACTTCCAGTTCACGGTCGATGACGGCATCTCCTTCCAGATCCACCGGGATCAGCTGGGGAGAAAGGATCGCGCGGCCCATATCGACCGTCGCGCCGGTCGCTTCGTTATTTTCATCGCAGATCATCTTCAGTGTCTTGATCCCGCACTTGGTCTCGATCGTCAGTGTATCCTTCTTGACGTTCCAGATGTCATGAATGAACTTTCCGACACAGCGGATCCCGTTGCCGCACATCTCACTTTCCGAGCCGTCGAGATTGAACATGATCATTCTTCCATCTGCGACTTCCGAGGGTGCGACGAGGATCAGCCCGTCCGATCCGATTCCGTAGTGTCGGTCGGAGATCTTGACTGCGAGCGCCGAAGGATCCCCGATCTGGTACTTTCTGGCATCGATGTATACATAATCGTTTCCGCATCCCTGCATCTTAACGAATTCGTACTTCATGTTGCCTCCTCATATATATCTAATGATTAAAAACTGTTTTTATTTCCTATTCTTCGTATGTCCTGATGATCTCATAGGCGACATCCGATCTCGTTCTTCCGCTGTTCATGGCTTCTTTTTCGATGAACTTGTGCGCCTCTTCCTCGGTAAAAGATAGTGTCTGCATAAGCAGGAGCTTGGCTCTCGTGATGACTTTCTCATCATCGAGTTTTTTCTTTAATGCCCCGAGCCTGATGTGGGCCATGTCCGCGGAATTGATCGCTGTGGTAAAAGAACTCTGCTTCAGTGGTTTGACGAGGATCGTCGCACCGAGGTCGAGAAGCTTCTCTCTTGCTTTCTTTTCCTCTTCGGTTTTAAACTGCGTCTCATCCGCCAGGAAAAGGATCACGGACGTGGGATGGGAAGCGGCGGCCGAGCAGGCACGAAGCGCTTTGGGATCCGAGATCGAAGACTCGACGATCAGAAGTCCGTAGTCTCCTCTTTTGGCTGCGCGGAGTCCTTCATCCGAGATCTGGCTCCACACGACTTCGTGCGGATGCTTGAGGCTCTTGACGATGAAATTCTCCAGTGTACGGCTTGCGCCCATCTCGCGGCGCAGGATCAATACTTTATCTATACCTGTAGAACTCATATCATGTCACCTCTTTTCAGATCGGTTTGCAGTGGCTTACTTACAACCTAATAATAATCTACTCTTGAATTGCCAGTTTTGCAACTTTTCTTTCGCAAAAATTCATTCTGTGTGAAAAATCGTTCATTTTCATTGGTGGTTTTCGCAAATAATGCAAGTTTGTGCATTTTGTCATGCATTTTCTGTTGACAGCAGAATCCTTTTGCTTTATTCTGCTGACATAAAGCAAAGGCGCTTGGAACGAAATTACGTCCCAGGTGCCTCTTTCACTTTTATAAGGAGGAAAAGATTATGACAAACGTACCTGAGATCTTTGGAGAATCGGTTTTTAACGAACAGATCATGAAGGCCCGTCTCCCGAAAGAAACTTACAAAGCAATGAAGAAGACCATTAATGAAGGTCTGCCGTTGAATATAGAGATCGCTAACGTAGTCGCCAATGCCATGAAGGATTGGGCAACAGAAAAAGGTGCCACACACTTTACGCATTGGTTCCAGCCGCTGACCGGCATCACCGCCGAGAAGCACGACAGTTTCATCTCACCCACATCTGACGGCGGCGTGATCATGGAATTCTCGGGAAAAGAACTTGTCCAGGGTGAGCCTGATGCATCTTCCTTCCCGTCCGGCGGACTTCGAGCTACATTCGAAGCAAGAGGATATACAGCATGGGATCCGACAAGCTATGCATTCATTAAAGATGATACGCTCTGCATCCCGACCGCTTTCTGTTCTTACAGCGGCGAGGCACTCGACAAGAAGACACCTCTTCTCCGTTCGATGGAAGTCATCAGCAAGCAGGCCGTCCGTGTACTCCGACTCTTCGGTAACACAGATCCGCATCTCACAGTTAGAACTACAGTAGGACCTGAGCAGGAATACTTCCTCATTCCGGTAGAGCTCTACAATAAGAGAAAAGATCTTATTTATACAGGAAGAACACTTTTCGGTGCGAAGGCCCCGAAGGGTCAGGAACTCGAAGATCATTACTTCGGTTCCATCAAGCCGAGAGTATCCGCTTACATGAAGGATCTCGATGAAGAACTCTGGAAGCTGGGTGTACTTGCTAAGACAAAGCATAACGAAGTTGCTCCGGCACAGCACGAGCTGGCTCCGATCTTCACCACAACAAACATTGCAACTGACCACAACCAGTTGATGATGGAGATCATGCAGAAAGTAGCTAAGAAGCACGGTCTGGTCTGCCTCCTTCACGAGAAGCCGTTCGCAGGTGTTAACGGATCCGGTAAGCATAACAACTGGTCCATCAGTACCAATAAGGGAGTCAACCTCCTCGAGCCCGGTGACACACCTTCCGAGAATGCTCAGTTCTTACTCTTCCTGGCAGCAGTTATCCGTGCAGTAGATGTACATCAGGATCTGCTCCGTATCTCGGTAGCCACCGCAGGCAACGATCACCGTCTTGGCGCGAACGAAGCTCCGCCGGCAGTTGTCTCCATGTTCCTGGGTGATGAGCTGAATGGTATCATCGAGTCAATCGTAGAAGGAAAAGCTTACGATCAGCATGAGAAAGTACAGATGGAGATCGGTGTAGATGTTCTCCCGAAGTTCCCGAAGGATTCTACCGACAGAAACAGAACTTCTCCGTTTGCTTTCACAGGTAATAAGTTCGAATTCAGAATGCTCGGTTCCGCTAACTCGATCGCCTGCGCGAACATCATGCTGAATACAGCAGTGGCAGACAGCCTCTGCGAGTTCGCAGACAGACTTGAAAAGGCAAGTGATTTTAATGCAGAGCTTTCAGCACTCATTAAGGAAACGATCACCGCTCATAAGAGGATCATCTTTAACGGCAACGGTTACGATGAGAGCTGGATCAAGGAAGCAACCGAGGAAAGAGGTCTTCTCAATCTCCGTTCCACACCGGAAGCGATGGAGAGATTCCTCGATCAGAAGAACAAAGATCTGTTCTTAAAGTTTGGTGTATTTAGTCTTGCAGAAATGCAGTCAAGACACGATATCCTCCTGGAGAACTACAGCAAGATCATCAATATCGAAGCACTCACCATGATCGATATGGCAAGAAAGGATATCCTGCCGGCAGTGACTTCCTACATCAAGGAACTCGCAGATACAGCGATCGCAGTACAGCAGGCCAGCGGCGCGGATACAGCTTTTGAAAAAGATCTGATCACGCAGCTCAGCAAGCTCCAGAGCGATATCGCAGCAAGAACCAAGGTCCTTGAAGATGCGGTGATCGAAGTACATGAGATCGAAGACATCCTCGCTCAGTCCTATGCATACAGAGATAAGGTATTCGTAGCGATGCAGGATCTTCGTGCCGCAGCCGATCAGGCAGAGTCCCTCTGCAGTGCCAAGGTATGGCCGTTCCCGACATACGGCGAACTGCTCTTCGGAGTCAGATAAGAAAAGCACGGGAAAGCGGAATAAAAACACACGCAATGTGGCGATGTGCATAGGATGGTAAATAGCCATCCGGTGTTCACCGCCACTTTCGCTTTTTCCGGGAAAAATAAAAGAGGTGAATAAAATGGAAGCTTTATTACAATCCGCAAACGACACTATATTTAGTGTATGGTTCTTGATAGGAGCCGCTTTGGTCTTCTTCATGCAGTGCGGTTTCGCGATGGTCGAGACCGGCTTTACCAGAGCAAAGAACGCAGGAAACATCATCATGAAAAACCTGATGGACTTCTGCATCGGTACTGTAGTATTCAGTCTGCTCGGCTTTGCCCTGATGATGAGTGAAGACTACGTGATGGGAATCATCGGTGTTCCGAACATGAAGATCTTCTCTGATTTTTCAAACTTCCCGATGTCCTCCTTCGTATTTAACTTAGTATTCTGTGCCACAGCCGCAACGATCGTTTCCGGTGCGATGGCAGAAAGAACCAAGTTCTCCGCATACTGTGTTTATTCCGCCATCATCAGCCTGGTCGTATATCCGATCGAGGCAGGCTGGGTATGGAACTCTCAGGGCTGGCTCGCAAAGATGGGCTTCATCGATTTTGCAGGTTCTGCAGCGATCCATTCCGTTGGTGGTATCTCCGCTCTTATCGGTGCGATCATCCTCGGGCCCCGTATCGGTAAGTACATCAAAGACCAGAGCGGCAAAGTCGTAAAGGTCAAGGCGATCCAGGGTCACTCCTTAACACTCGGTGCTCTCGGTTGCTTCATCCTCTGGTTCGGATGGTATGGATTCAACGGTGCTGCTGCAACTTCTGTTGCTTCTCTCGCAGCAATCTTCGTAACAACAACAGTTGCTCCGGCAGTCGCTACATGCGTCACCATGATCTACACCTGGATCAAGAACGGTAAGCCTGATGTATCCATGTGCTTGAACGCCTCTCTGGCAGGTCTTGTAGGTGTAACCGCAGGCTGTAACAACGTCGATGTGATCGGTGCCACGGTCATCGGTATCGTAAGCGGTATCCTCGTAGTCGTCGTTATCGAAAAGCTCGATATCAAGTGCCACGTAGATGACCCGGTCGGTGCAGTAGGTGTTCACCTGGCAAACGGTATCTGGGGTACGATCGCAGCAGGTCTTCTCTCTACTTCCACAGCGGATGCAGGAGTTGACGGACCGATCTACGCTCTCGTTCACGGTACATCTTTCTCCGAAGGCATGAAGGTCTTCGGCGTACAGTGCTTAGGTATCACGGCGATCCTCGCCTGGACAGCACTTTGCATGATCCCGGCATTCCAGATCATCAAGCACACCATCGGTCTTCGTGCTTCCGCTGAAGACGAACTCGCAGGTATGGACATCTCCGAACATGGTCTTGTCTCCGCATATGCAGACTTCGCATCTGTTGCTGATTTTGCTCCGACAGTAGATGACTCCGTTCTTCCTTCCATCAAGGTCATCGGCGAAACTCCGATGGCAGAAGCTGTCGAGGTCAAGGAAGTCGCAAGATCCGCCTCCGGCATCTCCTACAAGAGCCCGGACGGAAAGAAGCTCACCAAGATCGAGATCGTCTGCAAAGAGCGTATGCTCGAGCCGCTTAAGTCGGCACTCCTGGATATCGGTATCACCGGTATGACCGTCTCCCACGTACTGGGCTGCGGCATCCAGAAAGGTAAGCCTGAGTTCTATCGAGGCGTTGAAGTTGAACCTTCACTGCTTCCGAAGATCCAGATGGATATCGTGGTAGCGAGAGTACCTGTACAGGCTGTTATCGATACCGCAAAGAAAGTACTTTATACCGGTCACATCGGTGATGGCAAGATCTTCGTCTACGATGTAGAGAACGTCATCAAAGTACGAACAAGTGAGGAAGGATTCGACGCCCTCCAGGACGTAGAATAATCTATAAACTGAAATCCCATCGGGGTCCTGCCATTGCGGCAGGACTCCTTTGGATATTAAAAAGGAACAGTGCTTTTCGCACTGAATAAATATATGGAACAGTGCTTTTCGAGAATGGAGAAAAAGGCACTGCCGAACTTTTTTCAGAGTAGTGATTAATTAAGTTGGAGGAAATAGATTTATGTGTTCCATTATGTTTTATCTGCGCCCGGATCTGACGCAGGAACAATTCAAGGAGGGTTTTGACAAGACGATCTCCCGAGGCCCGGACCAGAGCCGGATCGTCGACCTCAAAGACGGTACCATGGGCTTTCACCGACTGTCCATCATGGGATTGACCCCGGAAGGTATGCAGCCCTTCTCCCGATCCGGAAAATACCTCGTCTGCAACGGCGAGATCTATGGTTTTGAAGCATTTCGCCAGGAACTTATCTCCGATGGCATTACTTTCGCCTCGGATTCCGACTGTGAAGTGCTTCTTCCTTTATATGAAAAGTACGGCGTCGATATGTTCAGCAAGCTCGATGCAGAGTTCGCCCTGATCATCTACGACACCGAAAGCAAGTCCCTGGTCGCGGCAAGAGACCCGATCGGCATCCGTCCTATGTACTACGGATTCGACGACGAAGGTCACATCGCTCTGGCCAGCGAGGCAAAGAACATCGTCCCCTACTGCAAAAAGGTCCTCCCCTTCCCGCCCGGACATTACTATAAGGACGGAAAGTTCACCTGCTACTGCGATATCACGAAAGTTGAAAAGGTCTTGGATGACGATCTTCCGACGATCTTCAGAAACATCCACGACAAGCTTATAAGCGGCGTAAAGAAGCGTCTCGTTTCCGATTCCAAAGTCGGTTTCCTTCTTTCCGGCGGACTGGATTCCTCTCTCGTCTGCGCGATCGCACAGGAGATGGAAGACCACCCGATCAAGACTTTCGCGATCGGTATGAGCGAAGATGCGATCGACTTAAAGTATGCCAAGGAAGTCGCGGACTACATCCACTCCGAGCATACCGAAGTCATCATCACCAAAGAAGATGTCATCAACTCTCTCGAAGAAGTCATCGAGGTGCTCGGCACATACGATATCACCACGATCCGCGCATCGATGGGTATGTATCTTCTCTGTAAAAAGATCCACGAGATCTCGGATGTCCGCGTGCTTCTCACCGGCGAGATCTCCGATGAACTTTTCGGATATAAATACACAGACTTCGCGCCGTCGGCCGAAGCTTTTCAGGAGGAAGCCGTCAAGCGTATCCACGAGATCCACATGTACGATGTACTCCGTGCGGACCGCTGCATCTCGGCAAACTCCCTGGAAGCACGTGTTCCGTTCGGCGATCTCGATTTCGTCAAATACGTCATGGCGATCGATCCTAAGAAGAAACTCAACACATACGGCAAAGGCAAGTATCTCCTTCGTAAGGCATTTGAAGGAGATCTGCTCCCGCACGATATCCTCTTCCGTGAAAAGGCCGCTTTTTCAGATGCAGTCGGCCACTCCATGGTAGATCACCTAAAAGAATATGCCGCTTCGTACTACAGTGACGAAGAGTACGAAGAAAGAAGAAAGAAATACACATTCGCCACGCCTTTCACCAAGGAATCTCTCCTCTACCGCGAGATCTTCGAGAAGCACTACGAAGGTCAGGCCGAGATGGTCATCGACTTCTGGATGCCGAACAGATCCTGGGAAGGCTGCGATGTAAATGACCCGTCTGCCCGTGTTCTCAAAAACTACGGTGACAGCGGCAAATGATCTGATCGAGATAATTACGAAGCGCGAGAGGGATCAATTAAAAGCGCGCGAATAGTAAGTAAAGTTAACAGGCACATGGATATTTTGAAAGTGAGGTAAGGATTTATGACTAAGTACATTTTTGTAACAGGTGGTGTTGTTTCGGGATTAGGAAAAGGGATCACGGCTGCGTCTCTGGGACGTCTTCTGAAGATGCGCGGCCTTAAGGTCGCATCGCAAAAGCTCGACCCGTACATCAACGTGGACCCGGGCACGATGAGCCCGTATCAGCACGGCGAAGTTTTCGTCACGGAAGACGGCGCCGAGACGGACCTCGACCTCGGTCACTACGAGCGTTTTATCGATGAGGACTTAAACAAGTTCTCGAACCTGACGACCGGTAAGGTCTATTCCTCGGTCCTCGCCAAGGAAAGAAGAGGCGAATATTTAGGCTCGACGGTGCAGACCATCCCGCACATCACAAACGAGATCAAGGAATTTATCTATAACGTGGGTCTTGAGTCCGAAGCCGACGTCGTCATCACGGAGATCGGCGGTACGATCGGTGACATCGAGGGCCAGCCGTTCATCGAGGCGATCCGTCAGGTCGGCCGCGAAGTCGGTCCGCACAATGCGCTCTACATCCACGTCGTTCTCGTTCCCTACCTCAGGGCTTCCGGCGAGCACAAGTCCAAGCCCGCTCAGCACTCGGTAAAAGAACTGCAGGGCATGGGCGTTTCTCCGGACATCATCATTCTTCGTACGGACGAGCCGATCGAGGATGAATCGATCTTCAAGAAGATCGCGATGTTCTGTAACGTGGCGCCTGACTGCGTTATCGAAAATACCACGATCCCGGTCCTTTACGAAGCGCCTCTAATGCTTGAAAAGAGCGGTTTCTCCGATGTCGTCTGCCGTGAGCTGCGTCTTGATACCGCGCCCTGCGACATCTCCTCGTGGGCATCGATGGTCGAGAGGATCAAGAGCTGTGACAAGACCTGCACGATCGCTCTCGTCGGTAAATATACACACTTCCATGACTGCTATCTGTCCGTGGCGGAGGCGCTTCATCACGCAGGATATAAGTATTCTTCCAATGTGAAGATCCTCTGGACCGACTCCGAAGACTTAACTCCCGAAAACTACGAATCGGTCCTTTCGGAAGCGGACGGCATCCTCGTTCCGGGCGGCTTCGGCGACCGCGGCATCGAGGGCATGGTCCTGGCCGCCAAATATGCGCGCGAGAAGAATGTTCCTTATCTCGGCATCTGCCTCGGTATGCAGATCGCCGTCATCGAATATGCCCGTGATGTGCTCGGCTTCAGCGATGCCAACTCCCGCGAATTCGATGAAGGATCCGAGCATCTGGTCATCGACTTCATGCCGGGTCAGAACGACGAGATCGAAAAGGGCGGTACTCTCCGTCTCGGCAGCTACCCCTGCAAGATCCTGCCTGATACAATGATGGAACATTGTTACAAATCCCAGAATATCAACGAAAGACACCGTCACAGATACGAATTCAATAACATCTACAGAGATCAGATGAAAGACATCATCAGCGGTATTTCCCCTGACAATCTTCTGGTCGAAGCCGTCGAGATCAAGGGTCACCCCTTCTTCGTCGGCGTACAGTTCCACCCCGAGTTCAAGAGCCGTCCGGACAGACCGCACCCGCTCTTCCTCGGACTTGTGGAAAACAGTTTAAAGTAAGCATCTATTTCCTATAATCCTACTCACTTGTGGCCGCCGAATAAGATCCGATTCGGCGGTCACATCCTTTTTTCCAGGAAATTGGCCACGCCGTCTTCGTCGTTGGACGCGGTGATGTAGGAGGCGGCTTCTTTTACCTCAGGAATGGCATTCCCGACAGCGACACCGGTACCGCATACGGTAAGCATTTCGATGTCATTACTGTCGTCACCGAATGCGATGAAATCGGAAATGGGGATTCCACTCTCCTCGGAAAGAGCCTGGATCGCAAGAACTTTACCGGATCTTTTCGGAAGGAATGCATAAAGAGCCTCGCCGCGGTAGCACTGAAGCTTACATCCGAGTTTTTCCGCGATTCTCTCCGCATATTCTTTTTCGGGGAAGGAGACAGCGATCTTATTGGCGCAACAGGTTAGCGGCTCCCTGAAGTCGCAGAAAAGCGCCTTATGAAGCCGCGGGGACTCAGAGATATGGAGGCTGTTCCAAAGGACCGTCTTGCCGCTGGCCAAGGTCACTTCCGCTTCGGGATAAATATCGAAAATCTCCCGCACAATTCGGTTCGTCTCCTCCAGGGAAAAGCCCACGCTGTAGATACAATCTCCGTTTGCATGGATGAGCGTGCCGTCTGTTGTGATCTCAAAATCGGGTTTCAAAAGGTCGATATAACGCTCTGCGCCGATCCAGTAGCGGGCCGTCGCGATCGCAAGACCCGCACCATTTTTTCTTACTTCAGACAGAACTTCCAGCGTATGCTCCGAGACGGTTCCGTCCGAGCGCAGGAGTGTATGATCCAGGTCAGTGAGGATCATGTTCTCCCAAGCTTTCGTATACCCGTTCTCCTGCATCCTGATGTCGTCTCCCCTGTCTTCTGATCAGTTTTCTTTTTCAAAGGAAGCCTGGGCATTCTCCGCGGTCAGATGGCGCTTCTCCAGGGTCTTTTCAAAAAGAAGATCAGAGATCTCCGGAAAGCCCTCATATACGACCTTCGTGCCCTCTTCCGTGATGCCGCCTTTCGTCGCCACACGCTCTACCACGTCTTCAAAGGACATGTCTTTACTGAGCATCAGTTCGCCGGTCGCACACATCGTCTCAAGCACCATCTTCACCACCTGCTCCTTCGGGATCGAGGTGTGTTTTTGCGCGGAAGAACAGAGCACATCGAAGATCGATGCGATGAAGCCGGGCATGCAGCTGACAAGCTCCGAACCCATGCCGAGCTCCTCTTCCGGAAGCTCGATGACATTTCCGAACACCTGAAGGATCTCACGAAGTTTCGCCTTATCTTCTTCCTCGACCAGTTCGTTACAGCAAAGGAGCGTCTGCGAACGGTCGACTTCGGCGGTGACGCTCGGGATGACTTTGCAGATCTTTCCGAAATAACTGTGGCCCAAAATATGGAAGGGCACACTGCCGTTTAAGGATACGACGATCGATTCTTCCTTAAGGTTCGAGGCGATCTCCAAAAGCACGCGGCGAAGATCATTCGGGCGCACACAAAGAAATACGATCTCGGATTTATGCGCGACTTCCCGGTTGCTTCTACATGCGATCACGCCCTCCGGAACGTCTTCGAGTTTTTCCTGCGTGCGGTTCGAAACATAGATCTCCTGCGGCTTTACAAGGTCCGAGGAAGCAAGCTTTTCCGTGATCATTTTCCCCATGCTTCCGTATCCGATAATGCCAATATTCATACATCCAGTCCTCCCAGGATCAGTCTTTCGATCGAACGCGCCGCGGCATATAGCCTCTTCTCGTCTGTGCCGTAAAGGATCAGGCAGCGGCGCACTCCGTTTTTATCTTTTTCTTCACCCGCGATCGAAACCGACGGAAGTCCGCACAGGTGCATCACAAAATTCGGTGCCGTCATGATAACTGCATCAAAATCTTCGATCTCATTTTTCACTTCAGAAATTCTGTTTTTCCTAAAACGAAGAGCCTCGAGATACTCATCACCCATGAGACCGCCCGGTGTTTCATCAAGTGCACCTCGAAGAAGATCAATACCATACTTCATCATTTTCTTCGGGTCATCCTCGTAAAACTTAACGATCTCGGCGAGCGTTTTCCGCGATGCCGTGGATGAACGCAGATACTCTTCGAGCATCGGTCTAAACTCCCATTTCATGATCGTCATGAGCTGCGGATCTCTCGCCTGCGAAACCTCGGAGATCGTCGCTCCATGTGCTTTCAGACCGGCAATGGTCTTCTGGATAAAATCATATTCACTTCTTTCCAAAGAGTCCTGCTCAAAGACGTTTACGGCAATTCGTAGCTTGTCTAGTGCTTTGGCTCGGATATCGGGAAATGGTTCATCGCGCATAGCGCGGTACATGCGAAGTGTATCGAGGAAATTATCCGCCAATGGACCTGCGCTGTCGAGTGTTCTTGCGATCGGAATGATGCCTTCCGAAGACAGAACTCCGGCAGGCGGTTTCAGGCCGCATATACCGTTCATTTTCGCACATGCGATGATGGAGAATGATGTATCTGTACCCACGGCCATCGATACGATGCCGGAACTTACCGCGACTGCAGATCCGGTAGAAGATCCGCCGACATCGGCCTTTTTTGAGATCGCATGTTTGACCTGGCCGCCGCGTGAACTATAGCCGGCAGGCATTTTCGTAGAGACGTAATTGGCAAACTCGGTCATGTTCGCTTTGCCTAAAATGACAGCGCCGTGTCTTCGAAGATTCCGGATCACAGGAGCATCCGCCAGCGCTATGTTATCCTGAAGCGCCAGACTTCCCGCAGTTGTGTGCATCCCCTGCACATCGATGTTATCCTTTACCAGGATCGGCATCCCGCGAAGAAGAAGTTCTCCCGGCATCCCGGATCCTTCCGAAGGTTTTCTTCCCTGATAGTGCGCTTCTTCAAGCGCGTTACTGTTTATCTCCGCAATGCAATTGAGCGCATCGGGGCCACCCATGCGCTCTGCTCTTCTTAATGCTCGCTGCGTCCGATGCATATTTCCAAAGTCTTCCTTCAGTTCCTAAAAACGGAGACGATGCCTTCTTTTTGCGGCACCGGCCGTGGCTTCTTTTTACTGCTTCTATAGTATCGCAAAAAGGCAGGAACTGGCAATTTGATTTCGTATACTGCTGGTTTGATTTCTCTGCAAGCGCCGGGCCTCCCGGAAACAGGAAGATCAGAACATGCCGGAGATCTCAGCGATGACCTTTCTGAACGTGTCGTCGTCAGTTGCTGAAACAAACTGGACAGAGACAGTCTTTCCGGATTTACTGAAGACCGCAAGATAGAAGCCGTCCGATTCGCCATAAAGCTTTGCCACCGCACCATCTGAAAGGACCAGATCTTTGGAAGAAGAAAAGTTTTCAGCAAGCGCCGTGACGTCTTCGGAATTAGAAGAAATGCGCCAGATGCACTCCTCTTCAAGGCCGCCATTATAGGAGATCTCGGCCATATGTCCGTAGACGCTATAGGTCTTCTGCGAAGGGGTGAACGGAAGGTCCTTAAGGTCAGAAAGATTAAGGCCCAGCTCCGAATTGATGCCGCCGATATCGTCAAGATCTTTTCGATCTGAGTTCAAGGGACCCTGAGCGATCAGATCATCGGTCGTGGAAGGCGTAGATCCCAATACGGTGCTCTCTCCGGAACGACGGTCCAGACGATTGTTCCCAACTATGCTCCAGACAAGAAGGATGCCGCCGGCTACGATCAGGCAGGCCGCCGCGATCGAAATATATCTTCCGATCGCTCTGCGCTGATTCTTTTTGACGGAAGTGATCGAAGGCTTTTTCGATGTCTCCGCGATCTTTGCTGTCACAGCCGAAGAGTCCGATTTCTTTTCCGATACGGATTCTTTCACATTTTTCAGGACGCGCTCGCGCATCTCGTCCGTAAGTTCAACTCTATCCATGATCTCTTTATACTTACTCATCGAAATCGTACTCCTCTCTTAAGATTTCTTTCAGTTTCGCCCGGGCTCTCTTTAATCGGGTCCTTATGTTGGCGCCGCTCTCTCCCAGAAGTTTGGCGATCTCGTCTGTGGAATACCCTTCTTCGTAGAACAGGTGGACGACTTCCCGGTAGTTTTCGGGAAGCGATTTGACCGCCTCCCAGATAAAGGAAAGGTCCTCTTTTTTCTCTGCGACCAGTTCCTCATTGAGCTCGTCCGTGTCGCGGAGTTTATTGTACTCGATCCGGTTCTTGCTGAGATTTGATGTGACCCTTAAGATCCAGGCCTTCTCGTGTTCGCTGCTTTCAAATTCGGGCGCCGAGCTTAAAAGCTTGATCAGTACATCCTGCAGTATCTCTTCACTGTCTTCCATGTTATGAACGTAGGAATACGCCAGGCGCAATATGCGGTTGCCGTGCTTATCCAAAATGGAGCGCAGATACTTGTCCTGCTGCTCGGGATCTCCCTTCTTTTCAGAATATACGGAGCGGGAGAGATCTGCCTTTCCCCCCTTCTCTACCTTCCGGATCACGGATCTTTTCTCAAAGAAGGAGATGACAGGATCAAGGAGCTGCAGGTATGCTTTTCTACACGCCTGCAGCACCAGACTCCCGTTATCTATCGGCTGTCGTATCCTCAGTTCCATGAACAACTCCCGTCAGAATGTTTCCACCTGGGTCTCACCGCTTTCGGTGTCGACTTCGAAAGCTTCGGATGTTTCCGACTGCTCGGCGACTTCGCCTGTTTCCTCCTGCGCGGAGAAATCGAAGTCTTCCATCGTGATCTGTGCGCCGCCCTCAAGGTCTGCGTAGATGGTCATGAGCGCAAGCTCGGTAGAAGGATCTTCCACGACCGCCTTGACCCGGCACAGTACGAGGTAGTTATATCCGGCAACGACCTGGCTTCCAAGGAATGCGACAGGCTCGATCTCGCCGCCGGTGAGGATCATGTTCTTCAGCGCCTTCTCATAGGCTTCTTTTACCTCGGCGTTATTCTCAAAAGCGACATCGCCGGTGTTTACGCCCCAGCCGCCGCTTAGATTTGCTTCCGGCACCTCAAGAAGCGGGTCGATCTTCAGAACAGAAGCATTGCCGGAAAGATCTTCGTACACATATACAAGATAGAACCCCGGAACTGCATCCGGCACTGTCGCGGTGCCTCTTGCGAGGATGCAGTAATTGGTGCCGGAGACGATCTGCTTGCCGAGAAGATAGATACCTTCAAATGTCATGCCGGTAAGTTCAGATGCTGCTTTTTCCAGAGCCTTCTTCGCTTCCGGATTCTTATTGAGATCGAGTTCTGAGATATTGCCGTCCCATCCGCCAACTTTTCCCATCATGTTCGGATCCTCCGTTCTGCCGATATTCTTCAGCTGTACGATCTTGTTGTCGGCGTCTTTATCTGAAGCCAGCGTAGTCGCTGCGCGTTCAGTAGTCGTCGTCGGGGTCAGGATGTAATCCTTCCTGGATCTGCAGCCTGCCATTGCGGATACCATACAAACTGTCATTAAAACTGCTACTAACTTTTTCATATTTCTTTACCTCTCTGTATTCATAGAATTTACTTTGGCTCTTTGCCTTTTCACCCTATATACAGCCGGGCAGGTAAAAATGTGACACATGATTTGAAAATTATCTTCTCCTCAGTTTTTCACGCCATGCCTTATAAAGAGATTATATCAAAATGGGAAACTTCTGAAACGGAAGATTCCCATGACTGGTTTTGAGGGGAAAAGCATGGGATTCTGAAAAAGCTGCGATTCCCATGACTGCTCTTGAGGCCAAAAGTATGGGATTATTAAAAAGTCGCGATTCCCCATGCCTGTTTTCAAGGCAAAAGGCATGGGGACTTAATAAACGTGAGATTCCCCATGACCACTCCGGCATGGGGATTTGTATATTGCTTGATTTCCCATGAAGATTTTCCTTAAAATCGGCATGGGAATCTTAAGAAACTCTCTTCTCCCATGATTTCGGCTTCCAGATCAGGTCAGAAAATGGCATGGGAAGTCTTAAGACTCGAACATCCCCATGATTTCCTTTCTGCGCAATCAGACAAAAAGCATGGGAATTGGGGGAAAACAAAAAAATCCGGCTCCCGCGCAGATCCCAAAGGGCACAGCCCCGGAATCTAAAGCAGGAACCGGATCGGTCTACAGAATTAATTACGCGTTGATCGTCGAGATACCCGGGATCGTCTCCTCAAGAACATCCAGCAGGATCTTAACGGTATCGAGAGATGTGAAGATCGTGACACCGTTCTGGATCGCGCAGCGGCGGATCGCCACACCGTCTTCGTAATGGACGCCCGAGAGGATCGCACGGGTGTTGATGATGTAGCTTACGTAACCGGCGCGGATGGAATCAAGGATCTCCGTGCTGCCTTCACTGAGTTTTCCGCGGACACGCGTTCTGATGCCGTGGTTCTTCAGGAAGTTCGCGGTACCGATCGTGGCCTCGATATTGAAGCCGAGCTCATAGAAACGCTTGATCAGCGGGAGCGCCTCTTCCTTATCTTCATCTGCCAGGGTAACGATAACGGTACCATAGTCCTTCATCTTGATGCCGGATGCCTGCAGGGCCTTAAAGAAAGCGCGGTTCAGGCTCTTGTCATATCCGATGGCCTCACCGGTGGACTTCATCTCCGGCGACAGATACGCATCCATACCGTCGAGTTTTTGGAAACTGAAGGCCGGTGCCTTAACATACCAGCGGTCGGTCGTCTCCGGCGGAGTGAGCTTCGTGATGCCCTGATCTGCCAGCGATTCGCCGAGCATGACGCGGGTCGCGATCGTAACGAGATTCTGGTCCGTGGACTTGGAAAGGAACGGAACAGATCTCGAAGCACGCGGGTTGACCTCGATAACATAGACGCTGTCGTCCTTATCGACGATGAACTGGATATTGAAAAGTCCCACGATACCGATGCCGAGGCCCAGGCGCGTGGTGTAATCGCAGATCGTCTCCTTGACCTTATCGGAGATGGAGAACGGCGGATATACGCTCGTGCTGTCACCGCTGTGAACACCGGTACGCTCTACGAGTTCCATGATGCCCGGGATGAATACCTGCTTGCCGTCGCAGATCGCATCGACCTCGACTTCTTTACCGACTAAGTACTTATCGATCAGTACCGGCTTATCTTCGTCGACTTCAACGGCGTTCTTTAAGTACTTCACGAGCATGGTCTCGTTTGCGACGATCTCCATGGCACGGCCGCCCAGTACGAAGGAAGGACGGACGAGTACCGGATAGCCGATCTTCTCGGCGACCTTAATGCCGGTCGGAATATCGGTAACGGCTTCACCCTTCGGGTTCGGGATCTGAAGGGATTTGATGACCGCGTCAAAAGCATCTCTGTCCTCGGCCTTCTCGATCGCTTCGGAATCGGTGCCGATGATCTTTACGCCACGCTTGGTCAGCGAATCCGCAAGGTTGACGGCCGTCTGTCCGCCGAGGGTAACGATAACACCCATCGGGCTTTCAAGGTCAATGATGTTCATGACATCTTCTGTCGTCAAAGGCTCGAAGTAGAGCTTATCCGCCGTGGTATAGTCGGTGGAAACCGTTTCCGGGTTATTGTTGATAACGATGGCTTCGTAGCCCATCTCACGGATCGTGCGGATCGCATGGACTGTTGAATAGTCGAACTCAACACCCTGGCCGATACGGATCGGACCGGAACCGAGTACGATGACTTTCTTTCTGTCGGAAACGATCGACTCGTTCTCTGTAGCGTAGGTCGAGTAGAAATACGGAACATAGCTTTCGAACTCGGATGCGCAGGTATCGATCATCTTATAGATCGGTGCGATCTTGTTCTCTTTACGCATCGCGTAGATCTCGTCTTCAGTCTGCTTCCAGAGCTCGGCAACATAGGAGTCGGAGAACCCCATTCTCTTGGCTTCGATCAGGTGTGGAAGAGATCCGACATTGGCTTCCATCTCTCGCTCGAAATCAACGATCTTCTTGATCTTGTCGAGGAAGAACATGTCGATGCCGGTGATGTTGCAGATACGGGAGTGGTCGACGCCGAGCCACATCAGCTGCGAGATCGCGTAGATGCGGTCGTCGGTGCCTTCCTTGATGTATTCGAGAAGATCATCGACACTCATATGCTCTGAGTCGAACTTCGGCATGTGGATGTGGTTCTTGCTGTCCTCAAGAGAACGGATCGCTTTCAGAAGGCTCTCTTCAAAGGTGCGGCCGACACTCATGACCTCACCTGTTGCCTTCATCTGCGTGGAAAGCTTGTTCATGGCTGCCGGGAACTTATCGAACGGGAATCTCGGCATCTTCGTAACGACATAGTCGAGCGCCGGTTCAAAGCAGGCCGGGGTATTGGCCAGCTGGATCTCGTCGAGGTTCATGCCGACGGCGATCTTCGCGGAAACTCTTGCGATCGGATAACCGCTGGCCTTACTGGCCAGTGCGGAAGATCTCGAAACACGCGGGTTGACCTCGATGACATAGTACTTGAAGGAATGCGGATCCAGTGCGAACTGGCAGTTACATCCGCCCTTTACATCGAGTGCGCGGATGATCTTTAAGGCACTGTCACGGAGCATGTGATACTCCTTATTTGTCAGTGTCTGGGAAGGCGCAACTACGATGGAGTCACCGGTGTGGATGCCGACCGGATCGAGGTTTTCCATATTACATACCGTGATGGCCGTATCGTTGGCGTCACGGATCACTTCGTATTCGATCTCCTTATATCCCTTGATGCTCTTTTCGACGAGGACCTGATGTACCGGAGAAAGCGCGAGTGCGTTCTTCATCATGGTGCGGAGTTCTTCCGGATCGTTGGCAAAACCGCCTCCTGTACCGCCGAGAGTAAATGCCGGACGGAGAATGACCGGATAGCCGATCTCTTCCGCTGCGGCCAGAGCCTCTTCGATGCTGTAGGTGATCTGGGAAGGAACGACCGGCTCACCGATCCGCTCGCAGAGTTCCTTAAAGAGCTCTCTGTCCTCGGCGCATTCGATACTCTTGGCATCGGTTCCGAGAAGCTCGATCTCGCACTCTTCGAGTACGCCCTTCTTGGCCAGCTGCATCGCAAGGTTCAGGCCTGTCTGACCGCCGATACCCGGAACGATGGCGTCCGGACGCTCGAGACGGCAGATACGAGCCAGGAACTGCAGTGTCAGCGGCTCCATATAGACCTTATCCGCAATGGAAGTATCTGTCATGATGGTCGCCGGGTTAGAGTTGGCGAGGATAACTTCATATCCTTCTTCTTTCAGCGCCAGGCAGGCCTGGGTGCCGGCATAGTCGAACTCTGCCGCCTGACCGATAACGATCGGACCGGAGCCGATCACGAGTACTTTATGAATGTCGGTTCTCTTAGGCATGGACGTTCACCTCGCTCTCTTTCTTCTCACAGTAATCCTTCATGATCGAGACAAACTTCTCGAAAAGATAGGTGCTGTCCTGCGGACCCGGTGCACTCTCCGGGTGATACTGCACGGAGAAGACCATATCCTCTTTGCACTCGACACCCTCCGCGGTGTTGTCGAGAAGATTGATGTGCGTTGCTGTAAGCTTCGTATTCTTCAGGCTGTCGAGATCTACCGCGTAACTGTGGTTCTGGGAAGTGATCTCGATCTTTCCTGTCTCTAAGTTCTTGACCGGGTGGTTACCGCCACGGTGGCCGAACTTGAGTTTATAGGTCTTTGCTCCGTAGGCCAGTGAGATCATCTGGTGACCGAGACAGATACCGAAGATCGGGAACTTGCCGGCAAGGGCCTTCACCGTGTTGATAACAGGCGTCACATCCTCCGGATCTCCCGGGCCGTTACTTAAGAAAATGCCGTCCGGCTTCATGAATTCGATCTCCTCCGGAGTCGTATCATAAGGCACGACGGTTACATTGCAACCATAGGAATTGAGTTTTCTAATAATGTTGAGCTTGATGCCGCAGTCGATCGCGACAACGTTATAGCGCGGGTTCGGCGTTCTTGAGTACCAGCGCTTCTTACAGGAAACGCGGGAGACCTGGTCGTGCGGGACCGGCGTTACCGTGATCTTGGCAAGGGCCACTTCGGTCGGTGTATCGATCGAGGTCATGATCACTCTTCGGGAACCCAGGTCTCGGATGCTTCTTGTGATCTGGCGGGTATCGACGCCGTAGATACCGGGGATGTTGTTCTCCTCCATCTCCTCGGAAAGCGTCTTGGTGTATCGGAAGTTACTCGGCATATCGTTATAGTCGCCGACGATCAGACCGCCGATGCTCGGGTTCTTCGTCTCGAAGTCATCGTCCGTGATGCCGTAGTTGCCGATAAGAGGATAAGTCATAACGACCATCTGGTCGGTGTAAGAGGGGTCGGAGAGGATCTCCTGGTAGCCCACCATCGAAGTATTGAAAACGATCTCACACACTCTTTCGGTGTCCGCCCCGAATCCGTAGCCTTCGTAGAAGCTCCCGTCCTCAAGAACGATCTTCCGGTCTTTCTTTCTCATAATGCCCTCCGCTTTCTTTCAAAAAAAAGACGTCCCCTACGTGCCCTATATCAAGCACATGCGAACGCCTTTGTCCTTATATTCGATAACCGTTGTAATCCCTGTATGTTTTTCATTAGCAGGAATTATAGTAATCTGCTTAAGATCTGTCAATGCACAGCGGATATTTTTCCTTATCGATTTTTATCCATTATGCCCGTGCAGGATCATAGACCTCCCAGAGCTCCCCGCCCAGGGTCTTATACTGATTCTTCGAAAGGTTGTTCTGGTCCCCGAAAGCGCAGACCGTCATGAATCCGTCGAGCGCCTGGCCGACCGCATCTCCCACGCTCGGGTCCTTGCAGTTTTCCGAAGGCAGGAAGTAGAAGGTGCCGTCTTTGATCACGGCCGCATCGTAGGATCTTTCGTGGCCCAGGGTATTGAACAAGTCAAACTGTACAAACAGCGGCTTTTCCCGATTCTCTTCCTTCTCGAAAAGATCCATTCCCGTGAGCCTTATGCCGTTCTTTTCCGCGAATGCCTTAAGATCGTCATAGTTCTTAAAGATGTAATTGCCGCTGCTGCCTTCCGGAAGCTCGAAATAACCGCACTGGATGGTCGTCATCGGAAGGTCGGAAGATCCGTATACAGACATTTTCTGGTAGTCCGTGCCCGCATGCATCTTCATCAGAACTGTCGTCCAGAGGGTCTCGACCTGTGAGATATTCGGATCGTCGATGATATAGTTATTATCTCCCTCCGATTTGCAGATGACTTTCGATCCGTCTTCCGCCCAGTAATAAAGAGTTTTCTGGCCGTAGTCATACATGACGTGTTCTTTTTCCACATTTGCATTCGGATCGACCTGATCCGCGAAATAATAAAGATCAAAGATCGCTTTCGGATCAACGGTGGCTGCCGGCTCGAGCCTCAAAAGCAGGTCGATCTTGGTCTTCAGCTCATCGCTCATGGTCGTGATCGGGCCGCCGAAAGCGTATGCAAATGCATCATTGGAACATAGATAGATCCGGCCATCCCCGAAGAACAGGTACGTCACCTGCTGCGATCCCCACGCGTGATTACTCTGTTCATAGGTGAATACCAGGCGGTCCGCCGGAAGTTCCGTCTTTTCTCCCGCGGCCGGATCGGAAGTCGGAGCCTGTGTATCCGAAGTCGCATCCGTTTTCTCTTTGCCCGGTGCGGTCGAATCTTCTGTATCCTCGTCCCCGGAAGGAAGATCTACCGGATCTCCCTCATTTCCTTTATCCCCACTTGTCTCTTCCATCTCCTGGCTTTCGGACGAAGGAAGCTTCCCGCTCCCCGCGCGGTCCTTCCCCTCGCTTTTTTGGCAGCCGAACGCGCCAACGGCGAGAATGCCTGCCATGACTATACTTATGACTTCCTTTTTCATAACTTCACTTCTCCTTTTCCCGAAAAACAGGTAAAGTATGGCCTTTGCCTTCTACATATAAAACGAGGCAGGAAGTGATTCTGTTGCAGTTTTTGGCGAAAATTTATCTTTCTCGAAAAGATCCGTTCCCCGGGCGCGGCCGGACGGCCTTTTCATGCAGATACGGGCCCGGCCTTACCGATCAGGTCTGTTCCATGTAGATGCGGAGCTTTAAAGACTTGTTCTCCTGGGCATAACGATAGGATTTCGAGTTTCGCACATAATCGAAAAAATCACCCTTGATGCGGCTGTCCCAGACCGACTCGAACAATTTCTTATTTTCTTTGTCCGCGGTGAAGATCAACTCCATCTTGACCTGGAAAAACTCATCCGCTCCGTCCGGATACTGACGTGTCAGGGAAAAGGAAAAGTAATCGCCCTCCCACGGATAGATTCCGCACTCGAAAAGAAGCATGTCGTCATCGATCGGATCTTCACAGATCTTTTCGAACGCCCTGACACATTCCTCGACAGTGCTTTCGTCCGAGAGCTGCTCCTTCAGCTTCTGAATGCAGATCTTTCCCGAAAGCGCCTCCGGGATCTCGAAAAGCTCCTCGTTGTTCTTCTCGATCTGCTCGTCCATGTCAAAGCCGTACATGCTCGGGTGGTTCTTCTGCCCCATCTTGAGGAAGACCCTTACCGATTCGATAAATGAGGCGATGAAATCAAAGAGCACCAGACCCATACCGGTCGCCAGAAGGAGACGGTTGTCTGATGCGAAAATGCAAAGCAGGCCTCCGATGAGCAGTGCCCAGCCGAAGCGCAAAAAGAAATAGAAAAAATAGGAAACAACAGCGAACTGCAGTCGGATCTTATTCATGAGACCTTCCTTCTCTTTGTTCGGAGAATCAAATCCTCCCTTTCTCCCAGCAACATAATACCACGAACAGGAAGATCCCGCCACGGAGGAACTTCCGGGCGGGACCCATTTCTTCTGTCGAATATCTTTAACACGTAAATCTCAGGACTTTCCTCTCCGAAAGAACGCGGAATTACAGGACCTGCATCGCCGAAAGTTTTTGAAGCACCACCTCAGCGAAGATCCGGTGACCTTCTTCGTCCAGGTGCTCATCGTCGATCTCGGACGGAAGGACGATGTCCGATCCGGCCAGAAATTCACATCCAAAAGATCCGGCAATCTTCTCATATACGCTTTTAAGTCCGTAGCTTATGGTCACAGACTCTTGCCCGAACTCCGGGTCTTTTTCCGCAAGGAAGACATTCTTCCCGAAAAGGATCGGCGAGATCAGGAGGATCCTCTCCTTCGGGATCTCCTCCATGAGCTTTTGCAGGCAGCGCCGAACTCCGGATCCGATGATCTCCGGAGTGGCGTGATACATGGTCTTACAGTCATTCGTACCGAGCATGAGGACCGCATAGTCCAGCGGACGGTGCTTTTCCAGGATCAAAGGAAGCGCATCGATACCGGACCTGCCCGGCCGGAGCTCATCCTCAAACACCGTTGTTCTTCCGCATAAACCTTCCTCAATGACATTGAGCTTTCCGGAAGCTCTCTTCTGAACGATCGATGTCCAGCGGATACCGCGGGGATAGCGCTGATACGGATGCGTCCCCGGGATCAATCCCCATGTATTTGAATCTCCATAAAAGAGTACCTGTTTCATCTCATTCTTCCTTGCTGATAAAAAGTGTCTTATACGGGTCTTCCAGATAGGGGGTGATGTAGTCTTTCCCCGCGATATACTGGCTCAGGAACAAAAGCGACGATGCGCATCCGAGGCTTCCGTGATAAAGGCCCGTGTATGCCTCTGATTTTTCCGGTTCATGCCGGTTCCAGGCGGTGTACCACTTTCTGAGAGGATCCGTATATGTAGATTCTCCGATAATGGTCTCTGCAGCCTCATAGGCGGCATACAGATACTCTTTTTTGCCCGTGAACTTATGCATATTGATAAAGTGTTCCAGCATGCCCGGTGCACCGCAGCAGTAGCAGTTCGTACGCCAGTACCCCTCCGAGTGCTTGGCCGGAGCACCCGTGGAAAGAAGCCCCCGAGTCAGCTGTTCAATAAATTCTCTGTACTTTTCCTCATGGGTAAGCTCATAAAGCTTGAAGAAAAGCCTTGAGGTTCCGACCGGACCCTGACATACGCCGAGATAATAAAGATCCGTAAGATAGGTGTCGTTATACCGGACAAGCGCAGCCTCTCCATCTTCCGAATAATCGGCAATGTTCAGGATATAGCGTGCCGCCTCTTTTGCCACACGCAGATATTCTTCCTCCCGGGTATATTCATACACACTGGCCAGGATAAATCCGCAGCCTGCAGCTCCATATTCAAATCCCGGAAAATATCCGCCCGCTTTTCTTATCGTCGGGAAAATATCCGTCGGCATCGCATACCATCTGTATCCGCCATGCGGTGCGTCTTCTTTCTTATCGATAATGAGTTTCGCTGCTTTCTTCGCGGCAATTAGATACTCTTGCTTCTGATATGTTTTATATGCATCGAGAAGATAAAGGATCAGACTTCCTTCGCCGATGATTCCGTATGACCCATACCAGACCAGAGCGCCGTTCTCTTCATGTGCCGCGGCGATACAGTCATCGGTCACCCGTAAGGCAAAGTCTTTATACTTCTCATCCCCGGTGATCTCGTAGAGTCTGGAGGCGACGTATGCGCCGCCGGCCGGACTGCTCAGAAAACCGATGTCAGCTCCCGGAAGAAATTTCGAATCCGTATAAAAATCTTCTGTCCCTTTATACTTTCTGATCACATACTCAAGACCGGCCTTTGCTTTTTGAAGCCACTTGTCCTCTTTCTGTGAAATATAAAGGCGCAGGTAAAACAGAGAAATACCTGCCGCGCCGGCATATATACTCGTATCTTTAAGAAGAAGGCCGCCCGGGTCCTGTTCTTTTCCCGGAATAATGTCCCAGGAACGGGCATCCCCATCTATATGACTGTTCTGGTCCACCCACTTTTCCGTCTGGAAAACAGCTTCCAGAAGTTTGTTTTCATCCAGCGGTTCAAATCTTTTGATCCAATTTACACGTCTCATATTCTCATCTCACTTTTCACCTATCAACTTAGTAGGTTTTTATTATAAGAGAATCTTATCACCACACGTGCTGATTGTATAATCGGAAAATACTATTACGGGTTATAACCCGAAGTCAGATAACGCTTAAAAACCGCATTCTCCGTTATTCAAAAAAGCCTTCCTTCTCGAAGTACTCCTCGCGCGGGAACTTCGCGTAGGATGTCCTCATCTTCCGGAAACCCCAGTGCTCGTATAACCCGAGATGCTTCGGATGTGTATAAAGCACGACATTGCATCCTTTCAGCCGGGAGAGGATCTCATCCACGATCAATTTCCCGATCCCCCGGCCGCGATACTCATCCCGGACGGCGATGTTATATATGGCTCCCTGGCAGATACCGTCTGAGATCGCCCGCCCGACGCCGATCAGGCGGCCATTATCCTTCACGAAAACAGTAACATAGCTGTTCTGAAACACCTGCCTTTGGATATCTCCGTCAAGATCGCTCAAACCATAGTATTTCAGAAGCGCACTTACCTCATCAAAATCGATTCCGTCACACGAATCGATGATCTCAAATTCCGTCGTATTCATTTTGAAATGCTTCCCCGTTTTCAGATAAATGAAGAGACTGCAGGATCGCAGTCTCTTCTAAGTGAGATTATTTGACGGATGGATCGTTCCGTCAGTTGTTGTCGTAGATGTCTTCCGTAAATGTCAGACTGCCACGATAACCGGCATAAGTACGATTGAAGATCAATCTCTCGCTCATCGGGAAAGCTCCGAGGATGAACTGGATATCCTTTTCCAGCGCGACCTCCCTGTCATTGCTGCTTCCCACAAGAAGCGTGATCTCCTCTTCCTCCTCCCGGATCGCCTGATTGATCTCATACTGATCCGACAGGAAAAGCACCTTCGGCGGTCTTGCATACTCGAGATTTTCGATCTCTTTGATGATCGTTTCCTTATCTTCCGGACGGAAGATCGGTTCGGAAATGATGACCAGCACTGGAGTAAAACTATAGTCATTGGCAAGATACCTCGTGAATCCTACCGCATTATTCGCATCCGCAACTACTGCGAAACGCTTCCAGCTCAGGACACCGATGGCCTGCCCCAGGTAGCTATATACATATTTTTCTTCATCTGCGATAACTTTTTCCACCAGATCCTTATCGAGGTGAAGCTCTTCGGCCACCTTGCGGACGAACTTCGTCGTATCCGTAGCCCCAACGAAAAGCCCCGGAATACGAAGACTCGGTACACCGAATTTGCTTTCATATTTAGCAGCCGGGCCCTTAAAAAGCCACGGATTCACGATGATGTTCAGTGCGGCGCCGGAAGATTTTCTGATCGTCTCGATCCCCTGTCCCTTGGTGAAAAAGGTGTTGACCTTAAGACCCAGCCGGGAAAGGATACGGTCGATCTCTTCGAGCGTTCCGCTCCAGAACGGATCGTGATACGGGATGATGCCGAAGATATTGACGAGTTTATCATCCTTCGGGACATCCTTCTCGATCACCTTGTCCAGGAAGGTATTCCATACCGTTTCATATCCGAGATTGCTGTCGCCGGTAAAGCCGGGCGTCTCGATCGGATAGACCGGAATTCCTTTTTCAAAGAATTCATTGGTCACGCTGGCGATATCGTCTCCGATGATGCCGGCGGTGCAGCCGGTCAGTACGAAGTATGCATCGGCATCGATGATATCGACGGCTCCCTGGATGGTCGTACGAAGCTTATTCGTTCCGCCGAAAACGACCTCTTTTTCAAGCATATTGCTGGAAGGGATGGAAACGGCGCTGACAAAGCACGAAGACTTATGACCGGACTGGCCTGCATCGGATGCCGTCGTCTGCATGCAGCAGCCTGGGCCGGAATGAAAGATCGGGCATACTCGATCGATCGCGCTTAAGACCGAATTGATACCGGCCAGAACACATCCGCCTTTGGGAAATTCTGTTACATTCGACATATGTCAGTTTCCTCCTTCCCGAATAATATATTTGAACGCATCTTCCTTATACCAGGACTCCTTATACGGGAGTTTGACGTGTTCTGAAAGTTTCTTATTAAAGCCCGGATTTTCGAGCTGATCGGCGATCTTGTTTCCGAGGAAAAGAAGGCCGTCATATCCCATGGTCGGACGCTTGCCATCCAGAACATGCGTCGTCGGAACACCGAGTTTGGCTGCCCATTCCGGAACTCCGATAAAAGCATCCGGCTTGAGTTTATTGACGAGGTTGACCTGTTCAAACGGCTGCATGTTCGCGATATCCACCACGAATTCCTTATGGATGCCGTTCAGATATTCGATATCTACCTGAGCATCGTCATCGTAGGTCGGTGTCTCGAGTCCTACAAGTTCCATACCGAAGTCATCGATCAGGGCCGCGGCCGCAAAAGAACGGCCGGTACCACCGCAGATGAATACCCGCTTTCCAGCAAGACGGTCACGGAGCTTTTTTACGAGAGGTTCGATCCTCTCATGTTCTTTTTCGATGATCTCTTCGACCTCTTTTTCTTTTCCGATAACCTTCGCGATCCCCCTGTACCACTTATCGGTATTTCTTATACCGATCGGCATGACCGTATGAGAGTAAGGGATCTCATATTCTTCCCAGAGTGTCTTCATGAACTCATCGGCGAACACTTTACAGATGGATGTAGAAGCTTCCGCTGCCGGGATCTTCCGGATCTTTTCGAGCGAACTGTAGAAAGGAATATAGTTCACTTTCGCACCGAGGAGCTGGAGCATTCTCTCCATCTCTTTCTGATCGGCATAACTGACCGTCGTCGGCGCGAAAAGATTGATCAGACCGGCTTCTTTTTCTACCTTCTGATGCTTAAGGATATACTTGTTGATCGAGATGAACGCCGCATCAAAGCCGGAAGCGCAGATCTTCGACTTAAAGCCTTCGCAGTGGATCGGGATGATCAATGTATCCGGATACTCTGTCTGTAGATCCGAGCAGATGGCATCGATGTCATCACCGATGATGCCGGATGCACAGGATGCAAAGACAAACGCAAGTTTCGGAGCATATCTCTTTACCGCTTTATCCACGGCTTCCCTAAGTTTCTTCTCGCCACCGAAGACAACACTCTTCTGATCGATATTCGATACGATCAGATGAGGATTCTTTACATTACGCACGCCGCGGTGGATCTGACCGACGCGGTACATATCGACCGCCATGATCGAGCAGCCCACACATCCTTGTGGAGAATGAGAGATGAAGACTGCGTCCTCGAGGGACATGAGCGCGGCAAGGCTATTGATCTGCTGGCACTGAAGGCCCTGGGCAAAAGATCTGTCCGCACGCTTTAAGCATCCTTTTTTGAAATTTTCACTCACCTCTTGTCCGGTTGAGCCTAAATCATTGAGTCTGCCCGGTTTACTTTCTCTTACACCGGAATAGGTTACTTTCGCCATACATTCAGCTCCTTCTTATGCTTCTTCCGGCACAGCCTGACTCTTTCGGAGTGACTGCCGGCTGTCGATCTTATAGTAGTAGGATGAGATCTTATCCAGCGCATCCTCCACGCTGACATCCACATCGAAAACGGAAATGGCTTTTTTCTCAAACTGCTTTTGAGCCTGAAAGCCGATTTTCCGGCAGACTACCGCCCGGCAGTCTTCGATCAGCGCGACTTTACCAAGGACTTCCGTCCCACCGCCGCAGCCATGTCCATTTCCTCCGCATCCGCCGCCGTTTCCTCCGCAGGAACCCGTGCCTTTCTCCCCGCAGGAAGCTGCGCGTTCCGGTTCTTTTCCCGCATCAGAAGAGGGATCGACATGGCGGACCTCCAGGAACTCCAGATCCTGACCATCCACACGATAGATATAGAAGCGGTCGGTCTCGCCGAACTTCAGATCCACATGGATCCCGTTGGATGAACCAAACGCGATTTTATATGCCATAACCCAGTCTCCTTTCCTGTTTTAATGAATATACCGGGTACGCTTTACTGCACCCGGCATATTCCACACACATGATTTCTCAGTTGAATCGCGAAACAGCAATCGTGTAGATATCTTCGATCAGCCTGATGCCGCCGGCATATCCGGCGTAAAAGCTGTCGAAGACGACTTTGTCCTGTACCGGCCAGGAAATGTTCAGGAAGTTGCCCTTAAGGTTTTCGGTCACTTCCTTCTCGTAGTATCCACCGAGTACCAGCGGATAACCATGGTAATCGTGGTTCCTGATCTCTTCATGGATCTTATAGCCGTCTGTCTCAAAAGATACTTCCGCTTCGATACCGAAGTTGAGTTTTTTGAATTCTTCCGCGATTCTTTCGCGATAGTTCTTCGGCGTATCATCCACGACGAACTGTTTTGCCGGGATCAGACCGAGATCGTTTACGAGAAACTTCGTGATGGCCAGAGAATACTGGGCATCCGCCACAACGGTGAACTGCTTGTTGATAACACGGTTCTCCAGGAAAAGATCCGCATAACGGGAGATGAGATAGTAGTAGTAATCCTCATGCTCTTTGATGACGGCTTCCACCTTCTCTTCCGTGACTCCCGCAAACTTTCCGACTTCACGCAGGAACTTGCTGGTCTCTGTGGCACCGATCGGAAGATTCGGATAGTGAAGATACGGAGTACCGAACTTTCTCTCCATCTTCTTTACGTTACTGAGGCCCACCCACGGAGATACGAGAAGATTGAACTCCGCTTCCGGGATCTTATTGATGTTCTCGATACCGCGCTTATATCCGAAAATCGTATTCGGAGTAAGACCCAGTTCAGCGATCAGCTTTTCCAGTTCTCTTAAGTTTCCGAGCCAGAAAAGATCCTGATAAGGAACATCCGCCCAGATATTGATCAGACCTTTCTGCTTCTTGTCCGACTTCTTCAGATACTGGTCGATGATGGCATCGACGACCTGTTCATGACCCTTGTAGTTGTTACCCTTAAATCCTGCTGTCGGTGCATAGACGACCGGTTTTTCCGCATCTTCGTAACGGGATACGACCTCACCGGAATCATCGCCGACGATCTCCGGGATACATCCTGTAAGAACGACATACAGATCTGCATCGATGACCTTCAGTGCATTCCCGATCGTGGAATCCAGTTTCTTCACGCCACCGAAAACAACGTCTTTTTCATTGATACTGGTGCACGGGAAGATGTTCGGAGAGAAATATCCGGAGCTTCCTGTCGATTCCGAAAGTTTCTGTGCGCAGCCCGGGCCGCTGTGCAGGATCGGGAGTGCCCGATCGATCGCCTGAACGGTCTGCATCGCGCCCAGCGCACATTTATATCTTTGCTTGTCTAGAAGTTTCGCCATTATTTCGTCTCCTCCAGGAACTTATCTACATTCTGCTGATACCACCAGTCGGTGTAAGGAAGCTTGGTACGCTTCGCCAGATTCTCCTCGAAGCTTCTGTTATTGATCGCATCGAGAACGGTCTTGGCAAATTCGAGCGTATGCTTGTATCCGAATATCATGTACTCATCTGCCACATAGATGGCCGGTGTGCCGTTCTTGATCGCCCATACGGTGGAACCCGGATGGCGCGAAAGATACATATCCGGCTGATACTTGTGAAGGATGTTCATGACCTCGAAATTCTGCTGGTCCGCAACACTTGCTTCAAAGTCGATATCGGTATCCAGAAGATACTTCATGGACGGCGGAACATCGCCGTTTTCATACTTCTTGTCATAATGCCATGCCAGAGCCCATACTACCTTGATACCGAGTTCATTGAGAACACGGGATACTTCAAATGTATAACCCGGACCCATGCCGAGCACGGCCGTCTTTCCTTCCAGCTGCTTCTTGATCTCCTCGATCTGCGGAAGATAGATCGCACGCTGCTCCTGGATATATTTCTCGATCGGTTCGGATCTTCCTGTGACCCGTCCGATCTCGCGGAGCCATGTTTCAAAGCCTACGATACCGCACTGGTTGATCGATCTGACATACGGGACACCGTACTTTTCTTCCAGGGCATTTCCGAGATAGTTACCGAGGGTTCCGCAGATGCATGTCGTCGCAAGGCTCTCGGAAATATGTGAAAGTTCTTCGACTGTTGAGTTGCAGTAGAGGAATACCGGATCCAGATCGAAGTTTTTAAACATCTCGATGATCTCCGGACGGGCGCTTTCGAAGAAGTTCTTGAAGTTGATCTTATTCGTTTTCACGCCTTCTCTCGGCGGCTGTACGATCGACTGAAGGACCGCATGGTCGGAGATATCAAAACCGGTCGCCCATATACGGGACTTAAAGCCTTCGCAGTGAACCGCCACGATCGGCACACCGACTTCATCTCGTACTTCATCCACGATACTGTCGATATCCTCACCGATGATACCTGTTGCGCAGGAACTCGATACAAAGATCGCCTTCGGGGAATATCTTTTGTTGACTTCGAGGATGACGTTACGGAGTGCATTCGTGGAACCGAATATCGTATCGTTCTCGTTCATATCGGTTCCGACATAGATAGTGTTGCTGGTCACGCCACGCTTCTTGGACATAACCTTAGCCATGTAATAGGCACCCGCTGCAGCGACCGAGCATCCTGCCGGTCCGTGATGGATAAGTGCGATATCACGGATACCGCAGAGCTGACCCAGTGCGCAGGACGAAAGACATGTACTGGACTGGGAGAAGCAGCGCGAGCAGCCTTTCAGCGTGCCGCATTCGCTCTTTGTCGCTAGGTCCTTGAGTGTACCTACATAACCGGTAATGGAACCGATGCGGTTTTCTCTTGTGGCGACATTCGAATTAGATAAGTTGATAGCCATGTGATTTTTCTTCCCTTATTAGAATCCAGCTTTTTCTTCCACTTCCGGACGGATCTTCTGAAGATCCTCGGAAAGATAACGCTCACCGTTATCCGGGAGAAGCGGTACGATCAGTTTTCCGGCGTTCTCTTCCTTCTGCGCCAGCTTGATGGCAACGGCCAGAGAAGCACCTGCAGAAGCACCAACGAAGATACCCTCGTATTTGGCAAGAAGGTGGATCGCACGGAGCGTCTCTGCGTAAGAAATGAACGAGTATTCATCCGCAAGATCGCCGTTGAAGTTTGTCGGAGCCATTGGTGTCAGACCCTCATCATTATGTACCTGATGGATACCGTGAAAACCGCCGTCCTCAACACCTTCGAGGATCGGGTGTACTACATCGTTCGGATCCGGCTGTGTGATAACGACCTTCACCGACGGGTTCTTTTCCTTAAGGAACTTACTTACACCATGAGTGGATCCGCCTGTACCTACGCCACCGACGAAGATATCTACTTTTCCGTCTGTATCTTCCCAGATCTCCGGACCGGTGTGCTTGTAGTGGGCATTGATATTATCCGGATTATCGAGCTGACGGGTAGAGAACGGATGATCGATACCCTTTTCCATGTATTCGATGACATCTGCAAAAGCAGCGATACCCTTTTCAAATACGCCTGCGATCAGCTCATTCGGTACTTCAGCGATCTCTGCCTGATAGGCTTCCAGGAGCTTCTTTCTCTCGATCGACACACCATTCTGAAGACCGATCTTAAACTTATAGCCCTTTGCCGCGGCAAATGCAGCCATGGCCACACCTGTGTTACCGGATGTAAACTCGATGAGAGTCGTCTTCTCCGGGCTGATATCGCCGCGCTTTTCTGCCGCTTCGATGATCTCCAGAGCCATTCTGTCCTTATGTGATCCTGCCGGATTGAAGTATTCGAGCTTACCTGCGATACGTCCCTTCAGACCGAGCTTTTCTTCGAGTCTTTTGAATTCTACGATCGGTGTATGTCCGACCAGTTCTGTAATGGAATTATAGATCTTTCCCATGGTTAGTGTTCCTCCCTGTGAATGTCTTATTTTCGTTAGATCTTGTAATCGTCGGCCAGTTCCATCATGCCGTATTCCATGAGGATCTCCTCAAGTCTTTCCTGTGTCATCGGAGTCGGGATCACGAAATCCGTATTCTCGATAACGGCCTGTGCCAGGTTTCTGTATTCCTGCGCCTGGTTGGAATCCGGGCGGTATTCAATAACAGTTTTCTTATTGATCTCCGCATGCTGGACGATGTTGTCACGTGGTACGAAGTAAAGAAGTTTGGTGCCGAGTTCCTTGGAAAAAGCACGGAGAAGGTCGAGTTCTCTATCTACGTTTCGGGAATTGCAGATGATGCCGCCGAGTCTGACTCCGCCTGTTCTGGCATATCTCTGGATACCCTTGGAGATATTGTTGGCTGCGTAAAGGGCCATCATCTCACCGCTGGCTACGATGTAGATCTCTTTTGCCTTACCTTCACGGATCGGCATTGCGAAACCGCCGCAGACAACGTCACCGAGAACATCGTAGAAAACATAATCCAGATCATCAGTATAGGCGCCTAAGTTCTCCAGCATGTTGATGGAAGTGATGATACCTCTGCCGGCGCATCCTACACCCGGTTCCGGTCCGCCGGACTCTACGCACTTCGTTCCGCCGTAGCCTTCCTTCATGATCCTGTCGAGGGAGATGTCCTCACCCTCTTCACGGATGGTATCGAGTACCGTCTTCTGAGCAAGACCGCCAAGGAGAAGTCTTGTCGAGTCTGCCTTCGGATCACATCCGACGACCATGACCTTCTTCCCATGCTCCACGAGTCCCGCTGTCAGGTTCTGTGTAGTTGTAGACTTTCCGATACCTCCTTTTCCGTAGATCGCAATCTGTCTTAATTCGCCCATGTTCTTTTCCTTCCTTCACTTAAATAATTCATTCACTTTTTCGAATCGGATCATCTTATCGATCGATTCAGAGATCACTCCCGGGATCTCATAAACATTGATTCCATATTGTTCCAATACTGCTCTTGCTCCGTCTCCGATCCTGCTTGCCAGAAGATGTGTGCAGTCCGAAAGCCTCTCTACATTTTCTTTCAGTCTTGCCTCATCATGTTCCCCTGTCTCACATACCGGCGGAAGCTTCCTTACTTCCAGAAGATCCGGCCCGGCTTCTTCATACTCATAGATGTAGAATGCCCTGGCCCGTCCGAAGTGATTATTCACTACGATCCCGTCGCTTGAGGCCACCGCGATGCGGTACTTTTCTTTATCCATGAGAGAATGTCTCCTTTACTCCGAGCCTTTTCTGGTAGATCCGGTCACCGTATTCGCTCTTTCCCGGTACTCCGACCGCATCTGCACGACAGTGCTGGCAGTGACGGAAAACATCGATATACTTGGATGCTCTTGTCCTTGCCGCATCGATCTGCGCACAGGTCGGTGCCGGTTCATCACGGAGCTCATGCTGCGGGATCAGGGGGATGATATTGTAGATCTTCGCTCCGGCTTCTTTTACCGTCTTTGCGATCTCTTCGATATGATCTCCGTTGATACTCGGTACCAGCACGGTGTTGACCTTTATGGTGATCCCCGCGGCTGCTACTTTACGAATACCGACCAGCTGGTTTTCGATCAGGATCTTCGCTGCTTCGACTCCCTCGATTCTCTTCCCGTGATAGATAATGTAGGCATTCAGCTTACTTTCTATCTCGGGATCCACCGCGTTTACGGTCACCGTAAGAGAATCGACTCCGACTCGGATCACATCTTCTGCTCTTTCATTCAGAAGAAGGCCGTTGGTGCTCATGCACTTGATAAGATTCGGGAATTTCTCCTTCACGATCTTAAAAGTATCGAGCGCATAATCGGAAGCCAGTGTATCTCCCGGACCGGCAATACCGGCCACTTTGATCTCCGGACAGATCTCCAGTGCTTTTTTCAGGATCTCTTCCGTTTCTTCAGGTTTCAGTACTTTGGATGTCACTCCCGGCCGCTGCTCGACATCGTTGATGGTCCGGTCACAGAACCGGCATGCGATATTGCATCCCGGGCTTACCGGAAGATGGATCCTTCCGGCATTGTTCTTATGACCGCCGAAGCACGGATGGGAGTGCTGAAGTTCCTCGTATGTATTACTCATCTTCAGCTCCTGCTGTATCAGGAATTGAACAGCGGAGTAGAGAGATAACGGTCACCGGAATCAGGAAGAAGTGCAACGATCACTTTACCCTTATTCTCCGGTCTCTTTGCAAGGATCTCTGCAGCCTTAAGAGCTGCACCGGAAGAAATACCGACGAGGATACCTTCGGAAACGGCGAATGCTTTTCCTTCTGCAAAAGCATCTTCGTTAGCGATCGTGATGATCTCATCGTAAACCTTCGTATTCAGTACATCCGGAACGAATCCTGCGCCGATGCCCTGGATCTTATGTGCACCCGGAACACCGGTAGAAAGTACTGCACTTGTGGCCGGTTCTACAGCGACGACCTTCACGTTCGGATTCTGCTCCTTGAGGTATTCGCCTACACCTGTGATCGTTCCGCCGGTACCTACACCAGCTACGAAAATATCTACCTTACCATCGGTCTGCTTCCAGATCTCCGGTCCTGTTGTTTCCTTATGTATCTTCGGGTTTGCCGGGTTCACGAACTGGCCTAAGATGATCGAGCCTTCGATCACCTTATTCAGCTCTTCCGCCTTTGCGATCGCACCCTTCATGCCCTTGGCACCCTCTGTAAGTACGAGCTCGGCGCCGTAAGCCTTAAGAAGATTTCTTCTTTCCACGCTCATCGTATCCGGGAGAGTAAGGATCGCTTTGTAGCCCTTCGCTGCTGCAACTGCTGCAAGTCCGATACCTGTGTTACCGGAAGTCGGTTCGATGATCGTCGCACCCGGCTTCAGAAGGCCCTTATTCTCTGCGTCTTCGATCATGGCCTGTGCGATTCTGTCCTTCACGGATCCTGCCGGATTCAGATACTCCAGCTTACCGAGCACAGTCGCCTCTGTGATCTCTCTTTTCTTGGAATACGCATTCAGCTGAAGAAGCGGCGTATTTCCGATCAATTCTAATGCACTTTGTTTAATCTCACTCATGGTTATGTCCTCCTAGACAAAAAAATTAGCTGCCACCTTCCAAGGTAACAACTACTAAAAAATTGTTGTTTCCATTCAAAAGGGTTTTTATGATCCTGTTTTTAAACATGTCGAACACATACAACACATGCAACACATCTGCTTGAGTTTTCGATCCATCATATTCTTCATGTTTGTTTCCTCCCTCTTGAAGTTTTCGTGTTCCCTGCTTGGGATGAGTCAATAGTAGCATGACATGACTCCTTTGAAAAATCGTTCCTTTTTATCGCCTGTGATAACTTTTGTTTATAACGCTAAAACCATTGTGGCAAGGGCCTTTGCGTGTTCGTCATGAGTGGCAGCGAGGATGATTTTTCCGGATTTTGCATACGTATCCAGAAAGCGGAGGATAATATCTCCAGTTACAGCATCAAGTCCGGTCGTCGGTTCATCTGCAATAAGGATCTCCGGATCCATCAGAAGAGCGCGGATCAGGCAGACCCTTTTTTGTTCTCCGCCGGACAGTTCATAAGGAAAGCGGTCAGCAAGATCCTCAATCCCCATCTCCGACAGAATCACTGCCGCCTTCTCTTTCAGCACCTGCTCTTTTTCTCCATCCGTATATGGACTTACTATGTTTTCCATGACTGTATAATTCTTAAGAAGAATATTGCTCTGCGGGACATATCCGATCCTGCTTCTGTGAACGGAAGAAAGCTCCTTATCCGAAAGTACATACAGATCTTTTCCGTCAAGAAAGACATGTCCTTCGTCCGGCTTAAGGAAACCGGCCACCACCGCAAGAAGAGTGCTTTTCCCGGAGCCGGATCCGCCCATGACTGCACAGAACTCTCCCTTTTCCAAAGAAAGGTCCAGATGATCCAGGACGGTCCGTCCGTTTTTTTTGAATCTCTTACTTATCTCCTCGACTCTAAGCATCCTGCTACTCCTCCCTTCTCAATGCCAGATACGGCTGGATATTCGTGACCTTCAGAATAAAGAAGACCGATGTCAAAAACGAGATAATGACCGCACCTGATGATATTACGCCGACAAGAAGCAGCGTCTTTAAAGTCCCCGGCCCCAGATACGGCATCGAGAAAGACCGTCCGATAAATGTACCGAAAGGGATGACGATCAGTGCGCTTAGAAGACATCCGGAAACCGCACCGGCAAGGCTTACCGCACCGACTTCGGAAATAAGTGCAAGCGCCAGTTTCCTCTTCGTTTTTCCGAGGATACGGAAAAGCGCCACTTCCTGCTTTCTCTGATTCATGATCAGACTGCTGATCAGAAGAAGGATCAGGAAAAGAAGCACGGTCAGCGATATCGAGAGGATGCGGACGATGCCCGTGATATTGGAAAGACTTCCAGCCAGAGACGTGTTCAGCTGTTTCGGATAGACGGCATCGAAGATATCACCAACGGTCTGATGGGCAGTCTCGATGACCTTTTCCAGTTTCACATCCGAACTCACATTGACAAAGACCGAGGACAGGATCTCACCCTTCTTCTGTTCTTCTGTCAGAAAAGAACCTTTCTCTTCCGCATGAAGAAGAACATCGCTTTTCGCCGAGGAAGAAAAATACACGGAACTGTCCAGTGCCGTTCCGGTCTTTGCCATCTGGGAGACAACCGGATATTCCTTTCCGAAAAGACGGATCACTCCGTTTTCGATCGTGATACTGCTCCCGACGATGACCTGATCCTGCGATAGTTTTTTACTGTATTCTGTCTCGATCCAGGGTCCGACCACGAAGTCTGTTTCCGGATCAAAAAACACGATCTGCACTTCACTGCTGCAGCAATCCGCAGAAAGAGACTTCAGAAAACACTGCGATGTGATCTCCGAGATCCCATCGATCCCAGAGATCTTCTCAAAGATCGAATCATCGAAGTAAAAAGAACTCCTGCTTCCTTCCAGAAGCATATTCTCTGCATTCTCCTTCGATCCTTTCGGTACGAACATGATGTCCGCACCGAGCCGTCTTTCCATATTTCTGACACCCTGGTTCAGGCTTTGACTGATCTCGGAAGCGGCAAAAAGGATCGACGAAAGAATAAGGATCGTCAGAAGAAGACAGAGATTATAGAACCTCTGTCTCCGGATATTTTTCAAAAGATATCTGGTCTTCCGGTTACTCATTCTGTTTTCCCGAATTTCGCAAGATAGATGACGTTCGCAGCAGCCGTTCCTCCGAGGACCACTGCCAGAACGATCAGAGCCGGAAGGGTCTTGACCCGGCAGTCCATCTCACTGTTTTTGCAAAGACCGATAAGCTTCAGAGGATATGCCAGCACCAGAACTGCATTGAGAAACTGAGCGATCGAAATGCCGATGCGTGTGCCCTTGTTCTCAAAGAAGAAGTACACGGCACCGAGGGCAGCGATCAGAATGCCGAGGCCGATCTCAGCACCTCTTGTGTAGTAGCAGGCCATCTTCATCTTTTCCGTGCTGCACACCTTAAAAAGCACAGTCGGTGCAAGTGCGATCAGAAGACCTGTGAGAATAAAAAGTAATGCGATCGTGATTCTGTTTTTCATGTGTTTTTTCCTTTCAAAACTCTTTTTTATTTACAGATAGTATTCGACTTCATCGACCTTGCCTCCCAGGTTCAGGACATTCAGGATCTTCGTTCTGTATTCCTGGAAAGTATCCTGCGCTCTGGCGCGGGGGCGCGGAAGATCGATATTGATAATGGCTTCCACCTTAGATGGTCTTGCCGACATGACCACGACCTGATCGGACATATAGATGGCCTCATCCACATCGTGTGTGACCATCAGCATGGTCATGTTATGTTTCTTCCAGATATTGATGATCTCATCCTGAAGATTCATTCTCGTAAAGGCATCCAGCGCTCCCAGCGGCTCGTCCAGGAGGAGCACGTCGGGATGTCCGACAAGAGCTCTGGCCAGAGATGTTCTCTGCTGCATGCCGCCCGAGAGCTGATGCGGATATGACTTCTCGAAGCCCTGAAGGCCGACCATCTTTATGTATTCCTGTACGGCATCTTTCTGTTCCTTGAAGATATGCCGCGCCTTCAGTCCGAAGGCGATGTTCTTCTCCACCGTAAGCCAGGGAAAAAGATTCGATCCCTGAAAGGCAAAGCCTCTGTCGCTTCCCGGTTTTCTGATCTCCTTGCCGTCGATATAAAGCTCGCCGGATGTTGCTTTATCGAGGCCTCCGATGATACGGAGAAGTGTCGATTTTCCGCATCCCGACGGTCCGATCAGGCTAACAAAGGATCCCGGCCGGATATCCAGTGAGAACCCGTTCAGAGCGACGATATCCTCTTTGGTCGGATCTGTATTGGGAAATTTCTTATATACATCTTTGATCGTAATTTCGCCTACCACTTGATGACTCCTTTCTGCCAGGTCAGTACCCGGTCACGGACTTTAAACAGAATCGTCAGTGTCAGAGAACAGATCACGGCGATGATAATGAGTCCGGCATATACACCGTCATAGAGCATGACGGATTTCTGCCAGTTGATGTACCAGCCGATTCCGCTGGCATTTCCGTTCATTTCGACCGCCATCAGCGTGGCAAAGGAAGATACTGTTCCATAGAACACACCCAGAAAAATACTCGGCATGGCGGCCGGTATCGCCACATGGATGATCTGGTAGAGAGTGGATGCACCGAGTGTTCTCGATACTTCAAAGTTGACATTGCTGATGCTCTGAATGCCGGAGCTGGTCATCAGGGTGACCGGAAACCATACAGCAAAAGCGATCAGGAAAACGTTCGCACCATGTGTCGTTGGGAACGTAGAAAGTGCCAGCGGGATCCATGCGGTCGTCGGGATCGGTCCGATGATCTTGGTGATCGGATTCAGCCAGTAGCCGACGATCTTGAAATATCCCAGTGCCAGGCCGGTCAGAAATCCGACGACAGCTCCCCAGATAAATCCTGTAGCAAGAAGTCCAAGCGAATCCCTGACATTCTTAAGAAGGAATACCCTGCTTTCTACCAGAAGTCCGACGATGCGGTCAAGCGACGGAAAATACAGTGTCGGAAGCATCGTCGTCTTCGTCGTGACATAATTCAGGAGCATAAGAAAAACGATGACTCCTGTCAGGAACGGCGCCTTGTGAAGGATACGTTTTTTTATACTCTTCACAAAGAGACCTGCGATGATCTCTATAAGGATCACGATCCCGATGACTGCCAGCAGATACAGATAATACGGATGGGCAGTCTTCTTCTGTTTTCCGTTATCTTCAATGGAATAGTACAGTAAAACTGAAATTGCTATTGCGATGAAAGGCAATAGCAATTTCGATACTGCAAAAAGTTTTTTTCTCATACGAGACCTCTTTTCACAATTTGCTATTTCACCTCGGTAAATTTACCGTTTTCATATTTATAGGAATCCGGTACACCCTCAAACTTCGTGAAGGCTTTATCGATGAATACGTTCGGATCTTCCGCTTTCAGTTCGCCGATCCTGTTCAGCTCCGAAGCTGCATTTCTAATCGTATCCGCAGCAATGCTGACTGACGGCGAATAATTATATGAGGCTAAAAGTGAACCGTTTGTCTTCAGGTCACCGGAACACTGATTGTTTTCGATCTGGATTCGGGCCGCTTCCTCCGGATTTGCCTGGACAAAAGCACTGGCCTTCAACATGGCTCTTGTATATGCAGCCGCCGCTTTCGGGTTTTCTTTTGCGAGCCGCGTGGTAACGAATGCCATACAACAGTATTCTCCGGCAAACTTCTCATCCGTACTCAGATCCAGGATCTTCTTAAATCCGTATTCCTGCTCGGCGCTGTATGCGACCGGATCATGGAGAGCGACGATATCTACCGCGCCATTTTCCAGAGCCAGCGGAAGATCCGTAAGTCCATATACGATCCATTCCACTTCCAGATTCTCAGTGGTCACGCCGATGCCCTCATCGTAAAGAAGTCTCTTCAGTGCGATGACCGAGGAATCTCCGATACCCGGAACACCGATCTTCTTTCCCTTAAGATCCGCTACCGAATTGATACCGGAACCTTCTTTGGTATAGTACTTCGTACAGCCTGTGTGAAGTCCGCCGGTAAAGGTGATCTCCAATCCGTTATCGATCTGCGGGATCATCGCTCCGGCAAGCTGTGTGGATGCATCGACCTTATTGGATGCGACCAGTTCGGAAAGATTATTCAGATCGATCTCTTCGACTCTCCATGACACACCGGCCGCTTTGAATTCTTCTTCAAAATATCCGTTATCGATGGCGATGTGCAGAGGTGCCAGACAAAGTGATCCGTTTGCGGTCCCGATGATAATATCTACATTTCCGGAACTCTGACCACCCGAAGAAGATGATGATCCTTCACTCTTTTCTTTTTTACTACATGCGGAAAGCCCGCCTATACTCAATGCCGTAACCAGCATGACTGAACATAATTTAACTGCGAATTTCTTCATGTTTCATTTCCTCCCTTTTCGTGCTTGGGAAAATCATATCATTGAAATCCGCAGTTGAATAATGCTTAAGTTTTATCGTTTGCTATAACCTGTTCTTATCGCTCTAACCCTTATATTTCAGCAGTTCCTCGACATATCTTCTGCCGATCTCACTGAGCGTGTGATTAGATCTTACGATATATCCGATCGTAAGCGGATCTTCCTCTTTCAGTTTGACCGTGACGAATCCTTCTTTCAGTGTCAGGCTGTCGATCATGACGCCGGTACCGATCGCATATCCGTTCAGCGCCGCCATGATCTCGGCCGAGGTAGCGCGGTCATTTGTCTTGATAAGTTTGTCGTAATCATAGTTTCCGAGAGCTTCTTCCGTCAGATAGAAATCATTTTCACTGCTCTGGTCAAAGGACACACACGGGTAGTCTTTAAGATCGGAAAGAGACAGTTCTTTCTTCTTTGCCAGCGGATGATCTTTCCATACATAGACAAACGTCTCTTTCGTGGTCAGTGGAGTAAACTCCAGCTGGAACTCACGGAAAAGCTTCTTTAGGATCTTCTCGTTACTGCTGGAAAAAGCGATCACTCCGACTTCACTTTTCCGGTCTCTTACATTGGTAAGCACTTCATCCGTCCGTGTTTCGTGAACGGAAAAGACGTATTTCTGAGGATCCGCTTCCGAAAGGACATGAATAAACGCATGTACGGCAAATACATAATGCTGCATCGATACACTGAAATGCATCTTGTCCTTGTCTCTATCCAGATAGCGGTCCTCGATCAGTTCATACTGACTGACCGCTTCCTTGGCATATGCGAGGAATTCTTTTCCGGGTTCTGTCAGGCTGATTCCTTTATTCGTCCTCTCAAAAAGAGCGATCCCGATCTCTTCCTCAAGCTCCCGGATCGAAGAGGAGAGGGCCGGCTGGGATACAAACAGGCGGCTCGCGGCTTCCCGCAAAGATCTTGAATTGGCAATCGCGATCACATATTTCAGTTGAAGGATCGTCATGGTCGTTTCTCCTTTCCTTTTCTCCACATTATTTCTTCGTCTTCTTACTTACGTATTTCAGCTCCTGTTTCTTCGCACTGACTCGTGTCCCCTGTTCGACAGAATTTACAAGGAACGTATTACCTCCGACAGTCACATCGTCTCCAATCACGGTCTCTCCTCCGAGTATAGAGGCCCCGGAGTAGATCGTAACATTGTTACCGATCGTCGGATGGCGCTTGACTCCGCTCAGTTTCTGGCCTCCTCTTGTCGAAAGGCCTCCGAGCGTCACTCCCTGATAGATCTTGACATGCTCACCGATGATCGTCGTCTCACCGATAACGATCCCCGTGCCGTGATCGATAAAGAAATATTTCCCGATCGTCGCTCCGGGGTGAATATCGATGCCCGTAATGCCGTGGGCATATTCCGTCATCATGCGGGGGATCATCGGCACATGAAGAAGTTCGAGTTCGTGCGCGATACGATATACCGAGATGGCAAATAGTCCCGGATACGAGAAGATGATCTCTGCCTTGCTCTTTGCCGCCGGATCTCCCTCGTATGCCGCATCGATATCCGTCTCGAGGATCCCTCTGATCTTCGGGATCTTGCTCATGAATTCAATTGTGATGTCCTTGGCTTTTTCATCCAGCACCGCTTCATCTTCCGATTCGCCGGCATCTTCGTATTTCAGAACGATCGCCACCTGCTTTTTCAGGTGGAAGATAACATCTTCGATCGTGGCCGACATGTTGTTTTTTAAGCTGTAGATCTTATATACTTTGTCACTGTAATAGCCGGGGTAAAGGATCTTCAGGAGCTTATCCACGATATCCGTGATAGCTTCCTTATCCGGCTGATTATGGATATCGATCAGGTTCACGGTCCGATCGTCTTCATAATCCTGTAAGATTAGGTCAACGATTTTGCTGACCTTCGGATCTATATAATTTCCCATTTCATTTCTCCTTCATCATTCGTATTTCACCACATGTTTCCTTATGCGGTCCATACACTCCCCGATGATGCTTCTCGGCGCCGCCACATTGATCCTCTGGAATCCTTCTCCGGTCGCACCGAATATCATTCCGCTGTCAAGCCACAGCTTCGCTTCATGGATGATCCGCCGGTCGATCTCCGTATCGGAAAGCCCTGTTCTCCGAAAATCCAGCCAGAGAAGGTACGTCCCTTCTCCATCGATCACCTTGACTCCGGGGAGATATTCCCGGGCATATTCTTTTACAAAAGCAATGTTCTCTTTCACATAAGACAGCATCGCCTGATACCATTCTTCTCCTTGCTCATATGCGGTCTGCGTCGCGACTATGCCAAGTGCGGACAGCTGGCTCATGCCGGATGCTGCCACCTGGAGACGGAACAATCTCCGTGTCGTCTGATTCGGGATAAAGATATTGGAGATCAGCATACTGGCCAGATTGAATGTCTTACTGGCCGAGGTACAGATGATACAGTTGTCGGCAAATTCCTTCTTTACTTTCGCGAAGACCGTATGCTCCCCGTAGAGGGCAAAATCATTGTGGATCTCATCGCTGACCACGAGCACGTGATGCTTCAGGCAGATGTCACCCAGTCTTTCCAGTTCTTCTTTCGTAAAAACACGTGAAGAAGGATTATGCGGATTGCAAAGAAGAAATAGTTTGATCCTCTTTTCCACGATCTTTCTCTCAAAGTCTTCAAAATCAATGTGATACCGGTTATCCTCCCCAAGGACCAGATCATTACTGACGGTGACACGGTCATTGAACTCGATCGTCTGCGAGAACGGATAATAGACCGGCTGCTGGATCAATACCGGATCTCCCGGTTTCGTAAAAGCCTGGATCGCCATAGCCAGCGCAAATACCACACCCGGAGTCTTAATGAGCCAGTTGGGCTGTATCTCCCAGTCGTGGTGTTTCTTCATCCATCCGGCCACCGCCCGGAAATACTCATCTCCTGTTTCCGTATATCCGAAGATGCCGTGCTTTGAACGTTCGATAAGTGCATCCTCGACATAAGAACTTGTCCTGAAATCCATATCTGCGACCCACAGAGGAAGCACATCCTCCGGCATGCCTCTTCTTACCGCAAAGTCATATTTCAGGCTGTCCGTATGTCTTCTTTCGATGATCTCATCAAAGTTCAAATTCCGTTCCGGCATATCTTTTTCCTTCTTCCTTTTCCATTTACTCGTCAAGTCCGGCAAATACTTTCTCCAGTTCGCCGATCAGATCTTCTATATCTTCGATCCCGGTCGAAAGACGGAGCGTACACGGGGTGATCCCGTTTTTCAGCCGCACCTCTTCAGGTACATCTGCATGTGTCTGCGTCGTCGGATATGTGATCAGCGTTTCGGTACCGCCGAGACTCTCCGCATATTTGATGATCCTTACATCTTCCAGGATCTTCAGTGCATGTTCTTTCGTATCTACATCAAACGTGATCATGGATCCGAATCCTCTGGACTGTTTCTTCATGATCCCGTATCCCGGATGCTCAGGAAGACCCGGGTAATACACTTTCTTCACAATTTTCTCTTTTTTCAGCCAGTCTGCCAGAAGGAGCGCATTCTTCTGCGCCTTTTCCATACGGATCCCCAGCGTCTTGATCCCCCGGATCAGAAGCCAGCTGTCAAATGGTGCCAGTCCTGCTCCGGTCGTCTTGATGAGAAACCGGAGTTTCTCACTGATTGCCGGATCTTTTGTAACGATGAATCCTGCCAGCGTATCGTTATGACCGCCCAGGAACTTCGTCCCGCTGTGGATCACCACATCCGCACCAAGCAGAAGCGGGTTCTGGAAATACGGAGAAAGGAAAGTATTATCGACGATCAGAAGAAGTCCATGATTCTTACATATCTCCGAGATCTTCCCGATATCCGATACATTCATCATCGGATTGGTCGGTGTCTCAATATAGATTGCCTTCGTTTCCGGTCTTATTTCCTTTTCCAGGTCCGTCCGGGCACAATCCACGTACGTGAAAGAATACCCGTTTTTCTTCGATATATTATCGAAAAGCCGTATGCTGCCTCCATATAGATCCGCTTCGGAAATGATGTGATCTCCCGGTTTAAAAAGTTCAAACAGCAGGGTGATCGCCGCCATTCCGGTGGAAAGTGCAAATGCTTCTGTGCCGTATTCCAGCCCCGCCACGATTCTCTCAAGATGTTCTCTTGTCGGATTCTGCAGCCGGCTGTAATCATATCCGGTGCTTTTCCCGACTCCCGGATGCGCATAGGTCGCCGTCTGATAGATCGGATAGCTAAGTGATCCGAAGTGCTCTGTTCTTTCTTCATCGAGCAAGTGAAGACATCGTGTATTGATTCCTCGTTCCATTTTCTTCAGTTATCTCCCCTTATCCCGAAACGGATCCCGTTCAGGTTCTTTTGTATAGGAATATAACATCCGATCAATTATTTGAATAATCGCCTTTTCGTATCACGCTTTATAAGCAAAACCTATAACGGATAGATCATTTGAGCACGTTCTCTTTGTATTTGCTTAATTCCGCCACGTATTTTTCGGCCAGTTCACTTAGGACAGCGGACTTTCTCGAGATATATCCGATCGTCATGGTCTCCTTCGTATCGAGCTTTACTGCGCAGTAATCCGAACCATTCAAATCTTCACAGATAATGCCCGAACAGAGTGTATAGCCTTTGATTCCGACCATCAGGTTGAGAAGTGTCGCACGGTCATTGGCGCGGACGATCTGCTTATAATCATAGGTACTCAGTACTTCTTCCGCATAATAGAAGGAGTTATAGTCTCCCTGCGCGAACACCAGACACGGGTACTCATCAAGATCCGAAAGGGTCACTTTCTTCTTCTTGGAAAGCGGATTCGTCTTACTCATATATGCATAGATCCCGCAGTCAAAAAGCGGCGTAAATTCCACCCCCGCTTCACTGAAGATCTTCGTCATCACACTTCTGTTAAAGTCATTGATATAAAGAACACCGATCTCACTTCTCTGATTCTTCACGTTCTCGATCACTTCATGTGTCTTCGTCTCGTGGATCTCAAACTCAAACTCATCCATGCCGTACTGCTTGATGACTTCCACAAAAGCGTTCACGGCAAAGGTATAGTGCTGCATGGAGACATGAAACTTGTGCTTCACTTTCGCGCCGGAAATAAACCTGGCTTCGAGCATGTCATACTGCTCGATGACTGATTTCGCATACCCCAGAAACTCACTTCCTTTTACAGTCAGTGAGATGCCGCTCTTGGTACGAAGAAAGATATCAAACCCGACTTCTTCCTCAAGAGATTTCAGGGCCGCCGTCAGCGCCGGCTGTGAGATAAACAGTTTTTTCGCCGCATCATTAATGGAGTTTTCCTCCGAAAGTGCGATCACATATTTTAACTGGTTCAGTGTCATAGTTTCACCTAACTATCTGTAAGTTTTCTTCTCATTATACGATATATCCCGATCAGAAAGTAATACGCATCTGATTCCAGGGAACTCCGCCATGAGTTGACTTATCGCTTCTGCCTTCATTTACAAAACCAAACCCGGCGTAGTAGTGCACCAGCTGGTCTTTGCATGTAAGGACAACTCCCCGCCGTCCTTCGTTTTTTGCCTTCTCGATCATCTTTTGGATTAGTATGCCTGCATAGCCCCGTCTCTGATAGTTCGGATGTGTATTCACCCCGAAGATCATCTGCCATTTTCCATTCGGATCATGCATGGAGGCATCCTCATACATCTCATCTCGAAGATCCGGTTCATCAGTGATCATTCCATCTACAAAGGAGATCAGTTTTCCCTCTTCGAATAACAGAAGGAAACAGTCGCCGTAATACCGGAGCCGTTCCCGAAAACTTTCCTCTGTCGCCGCTTCCGCTGCCGGGAAGCACAGGGCTTCCAGATCCGTAACGGCCCGAAGGTCGTCTTTTTCAGCTTTTCGGATCTCCATTTACTGCTCCGCTTCCATCTCGGAATTGATGAGATCTTCATTTGCTGCCATTGCGGAAAGCGTCATTGTCAGGAGTTTATCGAGTTCCCATCCGAGCTGGTCTGCACCGCGCTCGATCACTTCTCTCGAACAGCCCGCGGCAAATCCTTTGCTCTTATACTTTTTCTTCAGGGACTTGAGCTCCATATCTTTCGTGCTCTTCGAAGGACGCATCAGTGCCGCGGCCCAGATCAAACCGGTAAGTTCATCCGCGGCGAAAAGAACCTTCTCCATCTCATGAACGGGTTCCACTTCGATCGTAGTTCCGCAGCCGACAGTAATACCGTAACCATGTGAACACACAGCGTGAATGATGTCCTCTCCCACACCGTTTTCAGAAAGAAGTTCCGGAGCTTTCAGACAGTGCTCATCAGGATAAAGTTCAAAATCGATATCATGAAGAAGTCCGACGATGCCCCAGTATTCCGCATCCTCTGCGTAACCGAGTTCTCCCGCGTACCACTTCATCACCGCTTCCACCGTCAGCGCATGCTGGATATGGAAGGGATCCTTGTTATATTTTTTCAGAATAGTAAATGCTTCATCTCTGGAAATCATAGTTCCGCCAACTCCCCTTCGAGCAGAATTATGCTTTCTTTCTGCTCTGATAATCTTCAAGCGCGTTCTTGATCGCTTCTTCTGCCAGAACGGAACAGTGCATCTTATGGGCCGGAAGTCCGTCGAGGGCTTCGGCAACTGCCTTATTTGTGAGTTCTAAAGCCTCAGATACCGGTTTTCCCTTGATCATCTCGGTCGCCATCGAGCTCGATGCGATCGCCGAGCCGCAGCCGAAAGTCTCGAACTTGACGTCCGTGATGATGTCGTCATCGATCTTGAGGTAGATCTTCATGATGTCGCCGCACTTCGCGTTTCCGACTTCGCCGATACCGTCCGCATCCTCGATCACACCGACGTTTCTCGGGTGAAGAAAATGATCCATTACTTTTTCACTATATAATGCCATGTTATGTTCCTCCGGATATTAAAGAATGAATTGTTTTTTCCCTGCTACCAGGTCGCGCCAGATCGGCGAAAAGCTTCTTAAATATGTCACTACTTCTTTTACAGCGTTGATCATGTAATCGATATCATCGTCCGTTACATCTTCTCCGAGGCTCAATCTCAGAGAACCATGCGCGACATCGTGCACACGTCCGATGGCCAGAAGCACGTGGCTCGGGTCAAGGGATCCCGATGTGCATGCACTTCCCGAAGAAGCCGCGATGCCCTTTTCGTCGAGAAGCAGAAGAAGCGATTCGCCCTCGATGCCCTCGAAGCAGAAGTTCACATTACTCGGAAGTCTCTTTACCGCATCTCCGTTCAGCGCAGAGTGCTCGATCTCGGAGAGTCCTTTGATCAGTCGGTCACGCTTCTCAATGAGATACTTCGCGGTCTCATCGAGCTTGTCGGAAGCTTCCTTCAGAGCCACCGCCATGGCCGCGATCCCCGGCACATTCTCGGTACCGGCACGCTTGCCTCTTTCCTGGGCACCGCCCTCGATCAGATTACTGAGCTTGATGCCCTTTTTCGCATAGAGGAAACCTGTGCCCTTCGGGCCGTGGAACTTGTGTCCCGAAGCCGAAAGCATATCGATGTTCTGCTCGACGACATTGATCGGAACATGCGTGATTGCCTGCACCGCGTCGGTATGGAAAAGGACACCATTTTCGTGGCAGATCCTGCCGATCTCCGCGATGGGCTGGATCGTACCGATCTCGTTATTTGCGTACATGATCGTAACGAGCGCCGTCCTATCTGTGATTGCAGCAGCCACTTCCTCCGGACGGACCAGACCGTCTTCATGAACATCAAGAAGAGTGATCTCAAAGCCTTCCTTTTCGAGCTTATCCAGAGTGTGAAGCACGGCGTGGTGCTCAAACTTCGTCGAAATGATGTGGGTCTTTCCCTTCGCCTTACCGATCAGGGCCGCGGAACGGATCGCCTGGTTGTCCGCCTCACTTCCGCCCGAAGTGAAGATGATCTCCTTCGGATCGGCACCAATTACGGAGGCGACTGTTTCTCTTGCTTCCTCCAGTGCTTCCTTCGCCTTCTGGCCGAAACGGTAAAGGCTCGAAGGATTACCGTATGTACCATTCATGAGAGAGACCATTTTCTCAATGGCCGCTTCACTCATTTTCGTTGTTGCTGCGTTATCTGCGTAGATCATGTGAATACTCCTTTTTCGTGACTGCCCACATTATATTTCCTATTCACCTACCGTGTCAATAGGTAAATGTACTTGATTTGCCTATTCACCTTGCGGTATAATAGGTGAAACATCACAAAAGTGAAAGGTGGCAATTTATGATTTCTACTAAAGGACGTTACGCAATCCGTGTTATGATCGATCTGGCCGAGAACAGCGACGGTAATTATATTCCTCTTAAAGACGTTGCCGCCCGTCAGGAGATCTCGAAAAAATATCTGGAGATCATCGTAAAAGATATGGTAAATGGCGGTCTTCTTAAGGGCGCCAGCGGTAAGGGCGGCGGCTATAAGCTCGTGAGAAAGCCCGAAGAATACAATGTAGGTGAGATACTGGAACTCATGGAAGGAAAACTCTCCTCTGTCGTCTGTCTTTCCGACAAGAACTTCATCTGCCCGAGAAAGGACGGCTGCCAGACCCTCCCGCTCTGGACTGAGTACGATAACATGATCCATGACTTCTTCTACGGGAAAAAATTGAGCGACCTCTGCCAGAAGAAATAACAGAGGACGCATTTCACCTTATTCAGAAGATACAGTTCTTCTTTTCAATCGAAAAAACTCAGACGGTACGGATCCCTGATCGGATCAGTACCGTTTCTTTTTCAAAAAAAAAGCAGAAGATCCGCTAAAAAGTGCAACAGATCTCCTTTCTTCTTCGTCTATTATTCAGAAAGCGGGAAAGCGTGAACGAACAAACGCCTTTCCCCGGCAAGAAAAAACGGCCGAAACGGTCGAATAAATAGGAAAAAGCGGCCGGACCGGCCGTGATGAAAAGGAGTTTTTACTATGAAAACCAGAAAACTGACGGCACTCTTGCTTACATCTTCCCTTCTTCTTTCCATGGGCACCGCCTGCGGAAAAAAGGCAAATACCACCAGCAATCTTCGGACCAGAACGGCCGAGCGCCCGCAGAACCAGACGGCGATCTTCGATCTCGTCAATAACGGGGCCGGCAAGAACGGCACCATGACCGAAGAAGAACTTCGAAAAGCATATTCCGAGTTCGTATTCGGCGTCATGAAAAGATGCCTCGCGGCGGCCAAAGGCGACAATGTCCTGATCTCCTCCGACTCGATCCTTTTCGCGCTGGAGATGTGTGCGGCCGGCGCCTCGGGAGATACTCTGGACCAGATGCTTCAGACCATGGTTCCGGGAGCTTCGAACGAAGAGGGCTTCCAGTTCGCCGTAGAGCGCATGAAGAGCCTGAAAAATGAGCAGCTCCGGATCGCGAACTCCGCATGGATCAACGACAGCCTCAAGGCTTCTGTGTATGAAGATTATCTTTCCTATGTGAAAAGACACTTCAACGCGCAGGTTTCGAATATCAAGTTCGACAGTTCCGCTGTTAAGACCATCAATAAGTGGGTCAGCGAAAAGACGGACGGCATGATCGAAAATCTCATCGACAACATTTCCTCCGAGTCTCTCATGGTCCTCGTCAACGCGATCACCTTTGACGCGAAGTGGGCAAATCCCTTCGATGAATCCGATGTCATGGACCTGGTCTTCCATTCCGGTGACGGCTCGAGAAAGAGCACACCCTTCCTCTGCGGCGGAGACGACGGAACCTATCTTTATAATGAGAATGCCCAGGGCTTCCTCAAATACTACGAAGGCGGAAAGTACGCTTTCATGACGATCCTTCCGAACGACGAAGAAGTGGATATCAATACATTCATGCAGGAGATGACCACAGAAGAGTACTGGAAATTCTGGGAAAGCAGAACGACAGAATATAACCTCTACTTCCAGTTCCCGGAATTTGAAACTGACTATTCGCAGGAGCTTCAGAACTACCTTGCGGATATGGGCATGAAAGATGCCTTCCATTCCGTAAAAGCTGATTTTTCCAACATGACCGATATCGGTGTATTCATCAGCCGGGTCATCCATAAGACCCACATCGAAGTCAACCGCAGCGGCACCCGCGCAGCAGCGGCCACAGCGATCGAAATGAAGTGCATGGCTGCCATGGAACCCGAAGAGATAAAATCCGTGATCTGCGACCGTCCGTTCGCCTACGCGATCGTCGATGTTGAAAGCGGACTTCCGGTATTCCTCGGAACACTAGAGACCATCTGACACGAAGCGCCCTATGTGCCCCTTCAGCGCTTTGAAAAAAGCGGGATCCCCCATCGGATCCCGCTTACTTTTTTCTCATTTTCCTTTTTCCGCATCGCGTGCATTCATCTCATCGATCAGCCGGAGGACATCCTCTCTGGTTTCCGCCTGCGGAAACTCCGGATAGACCGGACACGGAATATGCGGTTCATAGGCTAAGGGACGGAACCACTCGCACTGCACAGCCGTCATGCCGGCTTCCCTGGCCGCCTGAAGCTCACGCGAACCGCCGTCACCTACATACATGCACTCCGAAGGATCAGCACCGAGTTCTTCAGCAATACTGAAATACATCCGCAGCTCCGGCTTCTTGATCCCCTGCTCATACGAAAGGCGGACCGCATCGAAATACGGCATCAGGTCCGAAGAACGGATCATGTCTCTTTCATCAGAAAAGCAGTTACTGATCAGACCGATCCTGATGCCCCGCTTCCTAAGACCCGAAAGAAGCTCGAACGTTTCTACCGGAATTGAAGAGAATGTATCTTCCTGGCTTTCATGCCTCTTGGAAAGAAGAAGCTCCACGGCTTCAGGCGTATAAGCGCCGCACTTTTGAAGCGCCTGCGCCGCTCCTTCTCCCAAAGTCATCTGCCCCATGGTCCTGGCATCTTCCGTCTCGTGCCAGTAAGCGTAGTACTCATCTCCCCGCATGTTGAGATCTCTCATGAAATCCTCAGAGAAATAGACCCTGCCCATAAAGAGGGAGACCAGGGTCTCATACATATCGAAAATACAGACTTTGATCAAGTGAAAATCCTCCGGTATCAGAAATTACTGCCGTTCCAGCCCCAGTCACTGACGGGGTGGTAAGTAATATAGACACTGTCACCGGGAATACCGTATTTTTCAAGGAGCATCGCGCAGATCGCACCCGTCATCCGGTTATAAAGATCGGAAGGAGCGTTGCCGAGAAGACTTACCGCGATGTAGGCACCCTTTTCCAGTTTCTTTCCGCCGAACCACAGGTCACATCCGTCCTCGATCCCGACCATCAGGTAGGACTCGGGTTTATTGAGGGTCGTGATCAGTTTTCCGAATTCACTTTTCAGTTCTTCCTTCTGCTCGGAAGACAGCTTGAGCGTTGTTTTTGCATCGATAAATGGCATAGAAAAAGCACTCCTTCGTTTTTTTTCATTATAGCATTACGAAAGAGCGCTTCTTCTGATTTACTGTTCTACTGCTAGTATAACGCGATAGCTTTTTCTTATCGGTTGTCCACCTTTTCCGGATACATGTCGTGGTTCGCCATTCTGTCAAAAGCGACTTTCTCCCAGGGCGTCCCGGCTTTTCCGTAGTTGCAGTACGGGTCGATGGAGATGCCTCCGCGCGGTGTGAACTTGCCCCACACCTCAATATACTTCGGATCCATGAGCTTGATGAGATCCTTCATGATGATGTTTACGCAGTCCTCGTGAAAATCACCGTGATTTCTAAAAGAGAACAGATAGAGCTTCAGGGACTTGCTCTCCACCATCTTGATGTTCGGCACATACGAGATCGTGATCGTCGCAAAATCCGGCTGCCCCGTGATCGGGCAAAGGCTCGTAAACTCCGGACAGTTGAACTTCACGAAGTAATCGTTGTCCGGATGCTTATTCTCAAAAGTCTCCAGCACCGACGGATCGTAATCGAATACATACTTGGTGCCCTGGTTCCCCAGGAGCGTCAGCTCTTCTCTTTCTCTCATGGTCAGGTCCTCCCTTATCCCTTGATGACGTTGTACTTAACGTTATAGTCGAAGGTATCGACGCCTTCCTTTCTCTTGACCCAGCGGACGACAGCGTACGTCACCGGCGTGAAAAGAACTTCGTAGGCGACTTTGAAGAGATACTGGAACAATATCATCTTCAGCACTTCCGAATTCTCCATCGTGCCCCAGAAAGAGATGGTGATGAAGATCACGGAGTCGAATCCCTCGCCGACCACCGTCGAAAGGATCGTACGCATCCAGAGGTTTTTGCCCTTCGTCATGACCTTCATCTTCGACAGGATGATGGAATTGGAAAACTCACCGAAAAGATAGCCGGCAAAGGAAGCAAGAGCGACACGCGGCGTCGTACCCATAACGGTCTCATAGGCGCTCTGTCCCTCGAAGAACCCGGGGTGCGGAAGTCCGATCGTAACAAGGTAGATCAGAACAGCGAAAAAGCTCATCGCGAAGCCCATCCAGATTACAAAACGCGCCTTCTTAAAACCATATACTTCCGTGAAGACATCGCCGAAGATATACGTCAGCGGGAAAAGAATGACCGCCGCCGGAAGCGTGATGGAATCCGTCACCGCCCACATCTTGCCTGCGATCAGATTCGAAAGCAGAAGGCAGGACACGAATATAATTCCGATGCACATAAAAAGCTTCGACATCGGCTGTTCCGCCAGAGCCGGCTTTTCCTCAGAAGCATCCGTCGTGATCTTCGAAAGCTCCTCATTTTGAAGTTTCATCAGTTTACTCATAAAACACTCCTAAAACAAAAAAATAGCTTGCCTTTTCAAAAACGCAAACTATACCAGAAAGCGCGCAGCACCTGCGCATATATGCTCGATATAGTCCTGGTTTTGTTTAACGACAGGATGGCACAAACGAACTGTCGGCAGGGTTCTCCGCGCGAATCTTCAGCGCTTTTTCAGGAGACCGTGCGCGTTAAGGATACCAGTTTTCCCTGAAATGTCAAGCATTTCCGCCCGAAAAGATCCGCGCCTTTTGGGAAAATGCCATGGCACAATCCATCAATCTGTGATATTATAGTCGGCGGAAGCTTAGCTCAGCGGGAGAGCATTCCCTTCACAGGGGAGGGGCCATGGGTTCGAACCCCATAGTTTCCACCAGACATACAAAAACCTGAAAGCAGGATCAACTCTCGCTTTCAGGTTTTTTAATCTCATTAATACCATGTCAGACTCAATCGACAAAAGGAAGTCTTTTTTCAAGGTCCTCAGAGCTTTCGCCGTCAATCAGTTCCATCGATCGGGAAATCGAAGCTGATCACATAGTCCGCGATTTTGTTGACTTGCAATGTGCAGGTCTGCCTATCTTTTTGAAACCCTACATACCAGGTGTCTTCATTCTCGCCGCTTTTCCTGTTTAGATGGATCTCATAACCTTCCGACTGGATCCTCTCTACGATGGCTTCCGCCACCTCGAAGGCATACTCCTTTTCTTCAATATGCAGCTCCAGGACGACCCGGCCGGATCCGACAAAATCAGGATCACACTTCATGCCGGAAAAGACAGAGATCCTACTGATATAGCGAATGGTGTCAGAAGAGTCTTCTGTGAAGAACCAGCTGAAATCGTCATTTCTCTTATTGAAAAGCCTGCAGCCATCTATAATGACCCTTTCGTAAAAGTCCTCGCTGTACATGCCTTCTTTTACATGGGTCGCCTTCCACAGATTCTCGACGATCTCATCCGAGCTCATCCCATCCAGACGAATAATGATCGAATCGTCGGTGATCGGCTTTTCTTTCTCTTCTACCGTTACATCTTTTAGGCCGGACGTATCCGCTGTATCGTCAACGGTGAGATCATTTGTTGAGATCGGATTCGAAATCTTCGTGGTGTTTTCCCGATCGTCCTTTCCCGCCGATTTACAGCCTGCTGTTCCTGCGAGAGACCCTACTGCCACTACTGCTGCAATGATTCTGATGATTGTTTTCTTTTTCATAATTCCCATCCTTTCTTGTTCACTGCTATTCGCTTCTGCCCTATAGACGAATAACTGATGTGAATTATTGGATGATTCGAGAAAAATTTTTCAAAACCGGATTTTTTCTCCTATGAGCGGAGAAGATCATCCTATTTTCCGATGAGCGGAATTCGCATTTCGATCACAGGGAAGGATATGGAGTATCTATGCACTTCAAACGTCCTTCCGTAGCCCACAAATTTTATGACTCTCCGAAACGAATCGGGGCCGGTATCCTGTTTGACTTCGTACCCTTCAGCCTGATACCGCTCGACGATCTTTTCGAGCAATTCATCAGTGAATGCCTCGTCATCCAGATGGATCGCCAGACGGACATGGGAATACTCATCGTCTCCATGGAAAGTCGGATCACACTCATCTTTTGAGTACACTTCAATTCTTTGGATGTATGGCCTGGGTGTTTCGCCGGAAAATAACCAGACAAACTCGTTATCTGTGAGAAAGGCAGAAGGCGTTTCCGGTTTGATGATATTCTCGGAGTACTCATCTCGGGTCATGCCTGTATGCACATTCGTGGTCTTCCAGATGTTGTCGACACACTCCTTTGCGGTCATACCTTCCATGCAGACATAGATCGAATCGCCCGAGACCACCCCGGAAGGTTCTGCGTGATGAGTGACTCCGTTATCCGAAGCGGTGATCGATCCCTCTTCCCGGTCATTTTTCCCGCGACCGTCGTTTTGCTCCGTTATGCGCGCATTCTTATCATTCTTTTGGGGGGATGTATGCTTCGCATATTCTACGGAGATTCCGATGATGGCGCCGGCGGCAACGACAGCGATGAGGCTTCCGATGATCACTTTCTTTATCGTGCTTGATGCCCCTTTTTTCACGGCTTCAGAAATAACAGTGGACGTGGCTTTTCCTGCGGCAGCTTCAGCAGATGCGGACAGTTGGCTGAGCAACGAAGCAGGCATGGGCTTGAATAGCACCTGTTCCGTTTCTTTTGTAAAAAGCTTCGTTAAGAACGGCACGACCATAAACAGTTTCGTATCATTATCTTTTTCATATTTCTCGACCTCCTTCTTGATCTTCTTCTTGGCGTAGTTAAGACGCCACAGAATGGTTCCCTGAGGAACACCAAGAACTTCGGAGATCTCTTTTGTCGTCATTTCATCGAAATAGTAGAGGATGAGCGTTTTTCTGATCTCTTCCGACAAAGACTTCTCGATAATGTCCATGATCACTTTTCTCATCTCGGCCGATTCGACGAGGGAGTCCGGAAGGAAATCCTCCGCCACATCTTCGACATTTTCGAAGAATTCGTCCTCCACATTAACCGTCTTCGTCAGCTTGATCCGGTCCAGACACTTATTGGCTGCCGTCTTCTTCAGCCAGGCGTTTACCTTGCTCTTATCGGCGATCGTGTCGTAGGACTTGATCAGGGCGAGAAAAGTTTCCTGTACGATATCTTCGGCATCGGCCTCGTTCTTAAGAAAAGACATGGCCGTCCAGTACACCGCGCGGTATGAGTCATTGTAGATCTTTTCGAGTTCCTGGTTTGTCATGTTGATTGCCTCCTGTTTATCCGCATCTGCCCTTTAGACGAATGACGGAAGAGGTTTATTGGGTGGTCAGAGAAAAGATTTCAGCATCATTTATTGCAGAAGGTACACGATTGAAGTGCCGATGGTAAAGGACACCAGATTCAGATAAAACGACACTCGGTAGGGAGAGAATCTTTTAAAGTCGAGCAGGTCTTTATAGATCTTCGCTTCCACGAAAAAGGCGATGAGCTCCAGCACACCGATATAATGCACCCACGGAATCGGCGTATAGCTGTAGAACACCATACTCAGGAAAACCACCGCCGGATTCGTGAGCATGTTTACCACAAAGATCATGAAAAAGTCCATTTTCGTCCGTACGCCGAGGATCAGCGCGGTGAGCTCTTCGAGTATCACCGTCAGAACAAAGCACAGGGCAAAAGTCTTTACGATCTCAACCATTCATATCCCCGTTCGTCTTTTCAGCGGCGTCCGAATTCCCCGCCGCTTTCGCCTTTTTCTTGCGCACAGCGAGCGTGATGGCCACACCTGCCACGATCAGAACCGCGACAACGATTCCCATAATGATGATCGTCGTATTATCGCTAGAAGTTTCCTTCGGCCTCGGGGCAATGTCCAGTAAAACACGTAACATATTCGTTCCTCCTTAGTTGTCTCATTCTTACACGGTTCGTCCATGCATCGTTCTTTTATATGCTTCTTCCCGAAAAGATCCGTGATCTTACTTGTTCTTCCACTTGTTTTTATCTTTCTTCGTTATGCAGAGAATGATAACAAGCGCGATCAGCCCCACGACTACGACTCCGCAAAAAACGAAACCCAGCAACATAATGGGGATGAGAGCAGCTCCCGCCGCATCCAGTGTTACGTTATACATAATCTTCTTCCTCCTTATCCGGTCGTAAGATATAATGTGCCAATAAGAAACATACCGCCGAAGCGAGTACGATGATCATACAGTTCATAAGTAAGCTGTCGGTCTTAAGATATGCCGCGATCACGGTCCCCATGAAAAGGCCGACCGTTGTGACACCGAAGGCCGCGCCAGGTGAGATCTTCAGCACGGAAAGGATCATCCCGAGTGCCACCGGCATCGTCATGCTGAAGAACATGATCCCGATCAGGGAGATGATCATGATGCGGTCGCCGAACACCAGGAACGGCAGCGCGCCGATGATGCTGATGAATGCGGTCTTTCTGATGCCGATCGTATCCGATAAGATCCCGCCGAGGGCTTTCCCGATCCCCATAAATACATATAGCAGCACCGCCTCAACAAGTGTCGTTTTCCAGGATACGGGGATCCCGTATCCCACATACGAGCGGATGGTCACGATCACAAAAGCGGCGGCGATGACGACGATGGCCACGCGCTTGGGGACCGTATAGTTAAAGCCCGAGCACTCTTCATTTTCTTCCGGATTTCCTTTATAAAGGGTCTCTCCGATAATGACCAGCGGCATCATGATTGCCGCCGTAAGTGCGATCCACCAGAAAGAAAGTCCCGTGCCCGCGAGGACCTGGCCTGTGATCAGGCCGAAGGATCCGCCACTGACGAAGATCGCGACCGGCGAGAGTTTTCCGCCGGAAGTGCGGATCGTCAGTTCCGCGCCGGAGATATGGACGAGTGCATTTCCAATGCAAAGAAGGACCAGTGATACCCAGAAGAGGATGCCTGTCGCATCCAGAATAAAGTAAAGGAGGAATCCGGAAAGAAGAAACGGCACACCCACGATGCCCGGATGGAACTTTTGAAGAAGATCACGAAGCGATCCGAAAAGAAGCTGCGGCACGAAAGCGACCGCGTTATAGATCGTCGCGACTACGGAAATGAAAACGGGATCGCCGATGATGCGGTACAGCATAAAGAAGCACACCACTTCCAGCATAAAGTGGATAAAAAAGTACAGTAAAGCGGCTTTCCCTGCCCTTCCTGTCATGTGCGCCTCCTGCCGGCCCAAAAGGCCGTACGTTTCTAAAAGAGTCTTCTCCTAAACAAACCCCATGCCTAAATTATATACCATTCCCGTAAATCATAAAGCGACGGAATCGATGGCGCATAAAAAAGTGATCCTCCCCGAAAAAACGGAAAGGATCACTTCATTTACTTTTTTATGCCGAAGCACTTATTCTTTTACCAGCGGAGTATCATCGCTGTCATCTGTGTCATAGCTCGTCATGATCACATCTTCCGCTTCAAAAAGGATGATCTCCAGTTCTAATTCACTATATTCTTCCTTACGCATTGTTACTTCCTCCGTTTGCACCGTATTTCACCGTCTCATGGTAATAGTAGACCAGCGATCTGACCGTATCCTTCAGAAGATCCGTATACTCAGAAGAATTGACCACGCTGTCACAGTAGTTCAGGATGCTGTACTGCACAAGGCCGGTATTCGTACCGCGGATCGCCTTGATCTGGAAGCTCTTGCCGATATCTCTGGCGTTGATGTTCCTGACCACCACGACTTTATACTCGCCGTCCGTGATCGTCTCAATATCGCCATTTGCGCAGGAGAACGTCGTATCGTCTTCACAGAGGAAGTAAAGCTTGAGTTCGGTCTCCGATCGAAGTGAAAGCTTTGCACCCACGAATGTCACACCCGGAACATAATCTAAAGCGACGATCTTCTCCGGCGCATTGATCGCAACATTTTCGATCTGGAAGAAATTCTTCCATTCGTAATCAAAACGTTCACGTGCAACGTTGAAATAATCCTGAGCACATGTACAGTAGCACATCAGAGCATCCACAAGGTTGGCCGCGCGCGCATACTCCGCATTCTCAAATCTGTGTGAATAGAGGAACTCGGCATACTGTCTAACGGAATAGGCAAATACCTTGCTGCCGTTTTCTCCGTCGATAATCTGTGCTTTGATCAGAGATGACGCATCCTTAGGAGAGACTTTGCACTTAAAGACGTGGCAGGTCTTTTCTCCTACCATATCTTTTCCGGCATCTTTTACATAGACTATTTGTTCGCGGGTACTATTTCCATACGGAACAGTAAACTTCACATATGCATCATCACTGAGATCCGTTCCGGAAAGATCCATGTAGAAGTTGACTCCGATATCCCCTTCCAGACTCAAAGTGTAACCATAAAGCACCGCTCCAAGATTCATGTTGACAGCTTGGTCAAGATCTCCGACAAAAGTAACATTTACATAGTCCTCGAAATTGTTGATGTATTTTTGGAGAAGTGAAGAAAGAACATGGCACTTTGTTGCTCTGTTTCTTAAGAACTCATAACTTCCATTTCCCGACCAGGAGAAGTGATCCGGATTCGCATAGCAGTAAATATCTGTAATAGCATCACAGTATTCAAAAGCATCATAGATCGTCTTCATGCTTGCCGGGATCGTTAATGTCGTAAGGCTGACACAGGATTCAAATGCGCAGCTTCCAATCTCTGTGACACCTTCGCCAAGGATCAGTTCCGAAAGATTTCTGCAATTAAAGAAAGCATATTTTTCTATAACTGTCGTACTTCCTTCAATCGTTACAGATCCCAGTTTTCCGCAGTCGTAGAACGAGTAGCGCTCAATCCTAGTAATGTTTTCGGGAATATATATGGAAGTGATCCCGTCACAATCGTAAAATGCGTAAGGCCCAATTGAAGAAATGCTCTTCGGGATCGTTATTTGGGTGATTGCATCAAGATCAAGGAAAGCACTGTCTCCAATATATGTTACTCCTTCTCCAAGTGTGACATCAGAAAGCGCATAACAGTATCTGAATGCAGCTGCTCCAATACTGCCACTTGGGATCGAGACGCTCTCGAGTTTAGAATCACTCAGGAAAGCCTGATTTCCAATCTCTTCCAGACTCTCCGGCAGGTTCATTTCCTTCAACTTAGGACATTGACTGAACGCTTCCGTACCAATGTACTTGAGCCCCGAACCAAATATGACTTCTTCGAGGATATCGCAATCAGCAAATGCATAAAGATAGATGTACTCTACGCTATCCGGAATCGAAATGCTTTCCAGTGCGTCACAGTCACGGAATGCTTCGTTCCCGATACTCTCGACCGTATTCGGTATCGAGACGTTCTTCAGGTTTTTGCAATAGTAGAAAGCGGAAGAATCAATACTCTCCACTCCATAAGGAATAACTATATCTGTGAGTTTTTGGCAACAAGAAAATGCGGCGTAGCCAATCTTTGTTACACTTGACGGGATCTCAACGCTGGTCAGATTACTGCAGTAGTGGAATGTTTCCGACAATATACTGGTCACACCATCGGGTATCTTGATACTGGTCAGTTCATAACAAGATTGAAATGCATATGTTCCAATATATGTCACACTGTCCGGGATCTCAACCTCCGAAAGCATAGTACAATAATCGAAAACGCCATCGCCCAAATAAGTCACACCTTCGGGGATCGTTATGCTGGTAAGCGAGGTACATCCGGAGAATGCACGATCGTCAAATTTCGTTATTCCGTCGGGAACCGACACACTGGAAAGAGCCGTACAATACCCGAACGCGCCACAAGAGATCTCCGTCAAGCCGGAACCGAGCGTTACATTTTCCAGTTGGTCACACCACGCAAACACCGAACTGCCCATCTTCGTGATATTATCCGGAATCACAATGGATGTTAATTCCGAACATCCGTAAAAGGCAGTGTCTCCCAAAGTCTCCACGCCATTCATGACAGGAAGATCAGCAAGGGCTGTACAGTAATAGAACGCATATCTGCCAATACTTTTCACGCTATCAGGAATCGTTACTGAAGTGAGATACGGGAATCTGTAGAATGCATATGAAGTGATGGTGGTAATACCATCTTCCACCACGACGGATTCCGCCTGATTCTTATAGATCGACCACGGAACGTAATACTCACTCGATTGCTCAGCCATAGGTCCGTTACCACTGAACGTCAGAGTTTTAGTGGTCTCATCATAAGACCATGTTGCATTTTCTCCACAACTTCCGGAAGTTCCGACCATTGAAATACGGATCGGCAAAACAACTTCCTGCGGTCCATCATCCTGGCCGTCGTTCAGCGTGATAAAAAGATTATAAGTGGTCCCTGCTTCGAACTCCTTGAGGAAATGGAAATTGGGACTATTTGAATAACCGTAACTGTTATCGATATAACCTTGCCAGGTTTCATCAGGATCAAACTGGGAATATCCAAGCTGTGCCGCAGTAATAACATTACCGACCGACTGGATATCGTAGTATCCTGTAGTATTAGGAGTAAATGTGCACTTGGTATAAGTCCTTCTGAATGGAACCGAGCACTCTCCCTCAGCGAGAGTGTAGACCTCTTCATCCGCAAGAACTTCTTTATCAGAAAACAAGCCGGAAAGACCGACGACTGCAGACACCGAAACGGCAATCATTAAGACCGGCAAAATAAATGCCAATAAAAGTCTTGTTGACTTCCTACTCACAAAACCACCTCCATATATATATCCATCCCCTTCACAGTATAACATGCCAAAAAGGAATTTCCAGCAAAAAAGCAATGCCTGTCATGGTCATGACAGGAATTTTTTATCTTGTTTCGCAAATGTTTCGAAGATGCTGATATAATTGGTTCGATAGTTTTTTGAAAAGAGTGTGACGCTCGGCAGAAAAGAATTGATTAGCAGGGTGAAGAGAAAAAACTGACGGATGAGTAAGGAGAGCATAAGCCATGGATGACAGCTCTATCGTAGACCTTTTTCTCGATCGTGATGAAAGTGCGATCCGGCATACTTCCAGCAAGTATGGCGCACGCCTGCGCTTTATTTCGTACGGGATCACTTCTTCCCATGAGACTTCCGAGGAGTGCGAGAACGACACGTACATGGAAGCCTGGAAGCGGATCCCTCCTCACGAGCCGAGGACCTATCTGATGCCTTTTCTGACGAGGATCGTTCGCGCCATCTCGCTCAACCGGTGCACGGCCGATAACCGTCTGAAGAGAAAGGCCTACATTTCTGAACTCACCTCGGAGATGCAGGAATGCCTCCCTTCTTCCGCTTCTGCGGAAAAAGAACTGGAAGGCAGCCTTCTCGCCGAGGCCATCAGCCGATTCCTTCACGAACAGACCGAAGAAAAGCAGACGATCTTCATGAGAAGATACTTCTACCTTGAAACCGCCGCCTCTTTAGCGAAAAGATACGGGTACAAGGAGAGCAAAGTGAGGATGATGCTTATGCGTATGCGTCAGGATCTTTCAGAATACCTGACAAAGGAAGGGATACTATGAACGGCAAAGATCTTCTCGACATCATGGAACTGGTAGATGACGATCTGATCGCAAAGGCAGAAGTGCTTCCCGAAGGATCTTCTGATCTCTCCGAACGCCCTGATACCAGCATAAAACCTGTCCGTAACAATGTTACACGGAAAGTCGTTTTCAAAAGAATATGGACCGGTATCGGGATCGGAATTGCCGCGGCTACGATCGCCGTCATCGGATTCGCTTTATGGAAGACCGGCGGATTAGAGAACGAACCTGCCGGATCCACACGTCCGACCGGGGTCGAAGTCAGCACAGGAATGACCGGGGCTGAAGTCACCACTTTGCCGACGGAGACCGAGATCACTACACTTCCGACAGAATCCACGTGGGATTCCTCGGGCATCACAGAATTCACCGAGGCACCGGGAAAAGTTCTTTTCGCGCCGGATAAAAACGCATCGCTTCTTCCAATTGAAATAGAAGGTGCACTGCCCGGAGATGTCCTGCTGCCTGTTGCTCTCAAGGAAGAGATAGAAAAACCGGAGAATCAGGAGAAGTATTTCGCCGTGAGGATCATGGTATGCCACTTCCGCTGCGTCGATGAATATGTCGCCACTCATGAGTCTTCCGAGGATCTTTCCGAAGAGCGCATCATCGAGCTTTTCGACAAGGAGATCCGCGAAGAGATCGAAGAAGAGATGCACCGTCTGGAATCTGCCGGCATCTATCTGACGCGTGTTCCGAACTCTCCTTCCGACGAATTGGAAGATTACCATATTTATAACGGATTTACCGTCGAAGGCTATCTGACCGGAAAGGAACTTTCGGAATTTACCGGCGATCCTTCTCGCGGATACCGCTTCTCCTGGCTCGTAGAAGGTGAAGAGACCATCAATCCGCCGGATTGATCCAAAAGGTCCGAAAGGCCGTCTTCTCTTCCCCTTCCGTTTGAAAAAAACCTCCCTGTATGTTAAGTTGGAATCAGCTTAATATACGGAGGTCCGAAACATGTTCAAGTTTGGAATCTTTGCAAAAGTACTCGACGAAAACCGGAAATTCTTCATCAAAAACTGTATCCAGTCAGATACCCCGCGCATGGAAGCGACCGTCTTCCCGGAAGGACTTACGGTTCAGGAGAATATCCCGTACGCCGAAGGAAAACCGCTTCCCGAACCGTTGGGAAAAGATGCGGCCGAAGAAGGCCAGAAGTTCTGTAATTCCGACCGTATCCTCGATCTATATATCCCGCAGGGAGCTAAAAACGATGAGATCTTCCTCCTCATCCACGGCGGCGCATTCGTATATGGATGCAAAGAACTCGATAAGGAATTCGCCATGCATCTGGCGCTGAAGTCGGGGATCACTGTGGCGAACATCAACTACAGACTCTTCCCGAGGACCGATCTTCAGGGACAGCTTCAGGATATCTTCTATGCGATCGGTTTTCTCTGTGAAAAGGGCTATAAGACATTCCATACGACCGGCGATTCGGCCGGCGGCTATCACTGCCTCATCACGGCGATCCTTCTTAATTCCGAAGAAGGAAGAAAAGAATGCGGGATCGAGTTCCCCTACCAGGCAACCTGCAAGAGCACAAGCCCGATCTGCGGCGATCACAAAGAAGACCCGAAGAAATTCGCAGGCTGCTATTTCGATCCGGACAAGAAGATGCCATCCTACATTTACGATCTCGGCGAAGCGGCGAAAAAGCTCGGCTGTCCTCCGACAGTACTCACCACAGGCGATCAGGATATGATGCTTCCGCAGAACGAAGAACTCAGAAAGAAGCTTCAGGATATCGGTATTCCGGTCGAATACTACTGTGCCGTCACCACGGAAGAAAACCGCCCGATGCATCACGTATATGCCATCGCGCATCCGACCTGGCCGGAAGGCATCAAGACCATCGATCTTACGATCGAAAATGCCAGGCGTTAAAGTTCGATCCAAAACTGAAAGAACAAGAAAAGGCGCCCCGGAATCAGGGCGCCTTTTCCACACTCAAAGAAGGTAATATGGAAAAACAACTGACTGGAGAATACGATCTTCCATGATACTCTCATTCATTCTTCATGCCGGTATTACCGAACGGGTCGCGCGGGGAACAGCATATCCATAGTTCGGATCCTGCGGAACGGCATATCCATAGTTCGGATCCCGCGGAACGGCATATCCATAGTTCGGATCCCGCAGAACGGGGCTTCTTCTCGGAGCTGTTGCAGGAGCACTTCTACGAGCAGCAGAAAGAGCATTTGCGCGAGCAGGTGTAGAAGCATTTCCGCGTCGCATGCCCGCATTCTTCGATCCGTATGGATCCTGTCTTCTGGGAAGCTGTGCAGCCCGGTTCTGTGCACGACAGGCCTCATAACTTCTTACACGATTAGCTGCCTCTCTTCTTGCGCGAGAAGCAGCGGCGCTCCTGGCACAATTTCTTCTCTGTCTGCATCTTCCCGCCTCTTTTTTATTCATATCCCGAAATGCCATCTTAAGAAAAAACATTCCCGCTAAGAAAATCATCACACTCCACATAAACTTAACCCTCTCTCTTCCTTTTCGCTGAAGCCTTTTCAGCTGTTTTTTCTTCATCGTGACTACATGGTACAAAAAATGCTGTCCAATTAATTGGACAGCATTAGAAGGGTCCGATTTAGTTTTACAAAACCGCAAACGCCTGTATTACAGCGCTTTTCGAGGATTACAAGACGAATCCTGTGCAGGATCCGGAGCAGAACTCATGCCTTTTCTCCGCCCCACTCGACAAGAACAAATCCTTCTCTTTCTTCAAGGGACGGATTCATGGAAGAAAGATCCTGCTCTTCGATCTTCACATATTCATCAGATGCATAGAAGAACATGTTCACGCGGATGACCGTATCCGGCAAAGGATCTACTTCCAGCTTCGCGGCATTCTCGTAAGCTTCGGTCTGAAAACAGATCACATTATACGGATTTGATTCCATCTGCGGGAGCCAGTACATAATAAACGTATTCGCCTCCGTATCAGAAAGCCCCAGCTCGGAAAGTGCTTTTTCCAGGAAAGCGGCAGTGTCGGAACCCTTCACGCAGAAACCACGGGAAGTATCCGGATCCATGCGGGCATCTGCCTCCCAGAAGAGATACTCGTACTTTCGTCCGTTTGCATCGGTAAGCGTACCGTCCGGGGAAGTCTTCACGGTCCAGCCGTCGCCATATACCGGATATGTGCAGGTCAGTTCACCGTCGATGTTAAGCTTCACGTTTACTTCGCGGCCCTGCTCATCGTAAAGGTAAATGATCGGGGCGTAAATGCAGAGTTCCTCATAAGAAGAGTCGCGCTCCACATAGGATTCCGTCCGAATCACCTGCCAGATCTTCACGCAGCCGAAAGCCCCCAGCGCTATCACAAACAGCATGGCAAAGCAGCTCACGACAAGTACTTTTGCATCACGAAGCTGGGAACTGCGGATAATGAAATATAGCGCAAGTCCGATCACGGCGAGTGTGGCGGCAACAGTCAGTATAAATCCCGCAATGACCGCCACGGATCGGAACGACAGATCAAATACCTCTTTCGAGTAAAAACCGTCGGCTCTGTGGGTGATTTTTACCCGTCCGTCCCACTCGACCCGGTCTTCCGGGACTGGAGTCGGCGTCGCATTTTCAATTGCAACACCGATCTCATCCTCTATCTTTGGTTCGAGTTGGATGCCTGTCCAGTCAGCTTCCTTATAGGTAGGCTTCAGGTAGCAGCGGACAAGTTCGTTCTTTATTAAGAAAAAGAATATGAGGCATACTACCGTAATCACGATCACGGTGATAACTGCCTTGATATATTTTCCCTTATACTCTGTAATCGTTGCCATAAGTTTTTCCCCTGCCTCCGTTTATCTCGGACTTTACTTATCAGACAATTTCATCAGTTCTTTTGTTGCAAAAAGCGGCAGACCCGGTATCGGTCCTGCCGCCTGTGCTTACACTTTTTCCGACGTTATTTCCGGATGATTTCTACGACCTCACCGATATACATATCGTGTGGCGCGTCCTTGGAATAGAACTGTTCGGCGATCTCCGGAAGCATGTTCTTCGGGTCGAGCTGCTGCATAAAAAGCTTTCTGCAGACCATCGTCACTTCCGCTTCAGCAAAAGAAACGGAATCGCCGGCTTTTTCTGCGGTCAGGCCCGGAACGTGCATCTTATCGATCTCGCGGCCGGACTTACTGCCCAGAACGCCGAGGGTCTTCTTCATCTCCTCCGGATAAAAGCTCACGGTGAAGTAGTCGCTACCATCCATGAATTCATGGGTATAGCGCGACGAGCGGACATAGACGGTCGCCACCGGCTTTCCCCAGATGGTGCCAAGTCCGCCCCAGGAGATCGTCATGGTGTTGAACTTCTCCATATCCCCTGCGGTCAGAAGCGCCCACTGCTTATCGTATGTCTCGAAAATATCTGTCGTAAAGTTCATAATTTCCTCCGGAATCTACGTGATCCTTCTGATCAGTAGTTCTCTGCGTTGATCTCAAAATAGGACTGCGGATGGTTGCATGTCGGGCAAACGTCCGGTGCCTTTGTGCCTACTACGATGTGACCGCAGTTTCTGCACTCCCACACCTTGACCTCGCTCTTTTCAAATACCTGAGCGGTCTCGATGTTGTTAAGAAGTGCACGATAGCGCTCCTCGTGGTGCTTTTCGATCGCGGCGACAAGACGGAACTTCTTGGCCAGATCGGAAAATCCTTCTTCTTCCGCGGTCTTGGCAAAGCCTTCGTACATGTCGGTCCACTCATAGTTCTCGCCATCCGCTGCGGCCGCCAGGTTCGCCTTCGTGTCGCCGATGCCCTTGAGTTCCTTAAACCACATTTTCGCGTGTTCTTTTTCATTCTCAGCGGTCTTCAGGAAAATCGCCGCCATCTGCTCGTAGCCTTCTTTTTTCGCCACGGATGCAAAATATGTATACTTGTTTCTTGCCTGGGATTCACCTGCAAAAGCTGCTTCAAGATTCTTCTCTGTCTGTGTACCGGAGTACGGATTCGGGTTTGCCATTTAATTCACCTCATTTACAAAAAAGATATGCCCTCCGATATTCGAAGAACATATCCATTATAGTTTTTCTCAGATGGTTTTTGAAGAGTCTTACGGACATTTCTTACGGGCGCTTACGGCCGCAGTTGCTGCAGAACTTACCTTCGTTTCTGTTTCCGCAAGCGCAGGTCCACATGGAAGTGTCGGAAGCCTCGTACTTGGCAAACAATTCTTCGATCTGAGACTTCCCATCATCATGCCCGAAGACGACGCCGAGAAGCTGATCCGGCCGATTTTACTATAGTTCCCCATAAGTCAGTTCTCCATTTTCCAGATCGCGCAGGAATAAGGCGGCAATACCGATCCTCCGCCGAAGTCGTGGAGATTTCCGGTCAGAAGGTCCACGGCCTGGCCGCATCCGGCGTCAAAATGAGCGGTATATTCGTAGTCACCTGCGTTAATGGCCACGAGGATGCGCTCGTAGTTCACGCCATCACGGCAGCCTTCCCGGCTTTCGCCTTCGAACTTCCGCTCGAAGATGCACTGCTGGTTCGTAAGCACTACGCTTCGAAAAGATCCGTAGTTTAATGCGGGGCTGTTTCTCTTGATCTTCGCAAGCTTTGCGATATGCGTTGTCAGGTCATTCCATTCAGGTTTTCCAAAGCACGGGCGAAGTGACGGGTCGCCGTCTTCTTTTCTTCCCAAAGCTCCCCATTCGGATCCGTAGTACACGCAGGGGAATCCGGGCATGCCGAAAGCCAGCGTGTAGATCAGGGGCAGGTGCGCAGGGTTATTAAGGTTCGAGGCGATACGCGTCACGTCGTGGTTATCGACAAAGCTCATCAGGTGAAGTCCCCTAAACCAGCTCCAGTTCTCGGGACCGAACTGCTGGATCAGGGTATGGATCACCTCGAACATATTCATGCTGTTGAAACTGCTGAAAAGGCCCTTGTAGCAGGCATAGTTCGTGCACGAATGACACATCTCGGGATTGACCCACATCTTATAGTCTCCATGCAGAAGTTCGCCGAGCAGAAGAAACTCCGGTTTGAGCGTATCCGTGAAGCTTCGAAGGCGCTTTAAGAAGTCTCGATCGAGGCAGTAGGCCACATCGAGACGAAGCCCGTCGATACCGAAATACTCGACCCAGTAGCGGATCTTGTCGAAGATATGGTCGACGACGGCGGGATTTCGGAGATTGAGCTTTACAAGATCGAAACATCCTTCCCAGCCTTCGTACCAGAACCCGTCGTTATAGTTCGAGTTCCCGTCAAAAGAGATGTGGAACCAGTCCTTGTAAGGAGAATCCCACTTCTTTTCAAGGACGTCGTGGAAGGCCCAAAAGCCCCTGCCGACGTGGTTAAAGACGCCGTCGAGGACGACGCGGATGCCCGCTTCGTGAAGTTTTTCGACAACATACTTAAAATCTTCATTGGTGCCGAGACGGCGGTCGATGAGACCATAGTCTCGGGTGTTATAGCCATGGGTATCGGATTCGAAAACGGGCGAGAAATAGACGGCACTTATGCCCAGTTTCGAAAGGTGCGGGATCCATTCGATCACCTTTAAGATCGGAGAAGAAGACTTCGCCGAAGCGGTGTCCTTCCCCGAAGGAGAAGGCTCCTCCGAAGACGCGGGAACGGAGCTTTTCGCGAAGGAAAGGCATACCCCCTGCTCGTTATACTCTGCCGGCGCATTTTCAAAAGGCGCGCCAACAAGACCCAGCGGGTATATCTGGTAAAAAACGGATTCTTCAAACCACATGGATCAGAATGTCTCTACTTCCGGAGCTTTGGTGAAAGAAGAATAAGTTGCCGTCGCGTTCCGGATATAGAAGACCTCGGTATTTCCGTCGTCTTCGCTGTACATGCCGCGCAACTGCGGATATGCGTCGAGCATCGCGGTCTTCGGCTCTCTTCGATCGTCCGCGATCAGTTCGCATGCGATACGGAGCCATTCACCGTTCATGAAAGCGCAGATCTCCGCCTTCGGATTGATGTGGAGCTGCTTGGATGTCGGCTTGATCTTACCGGTCTGGATATAAAGCTTGCCCTCGAAGATATTGGCCGTTCCGAAAGGACGTACTCTCGGCTGGTCACCCTCAACGGTCGCCAGATAGTAAGTGCCGGCCTCTTTTAAAAACTTCTCGGCTCTCTCAATATTTCCCATAGTGATATCTCCTGTCTGATAGATTCTGTCTATAGAAATAATGTTACCTTTTCAGATCTTCCAAATCAAGAATGGAAAAGCTCCGTTTTCAGGATCCTTCCCTCACATATTCCTTCTCGGAATAGATCGCAAGATCTCCGACTTTATCGTTTCCTTCGTACTGGACGAGATAGTAGTAACCTCCGTTTTCATCCACAGCATCATAGATCGAACTTGTCACCTTGTGATTGCCGCTCGGAAGCTCGATATAGTAGGTCGTGTGCTCATCCCCGTCAGAATCTCTGGTCGTATTCTCATGCTTGCCGTTGACAGTGATCGCATATACCTTGAGCTCCACCTCTTCCGGCTTCGGGATCATGGCCATACTGCCAACTTTATTGAAGATGACCATGCCGCTGATCAGGACAGCGACTAAAACGCCGACGGAGATAATGCTCCGTAACTTCATGGATCTCCCCTTCATGCTCGACCGGATCACTTCGGAGACACTGGTAATGACGCCGATGGCGATAAACACGATGAGAAAGAGGATGAAAATGGCCTTAAAGGCCTTCGCTCCGCCTTTTCTCCCGGCATAAAAAGACTTATATTCCTTCATCAGAAAGTTCTTCGTCAGGATCTTCTTGCCTGTCTCTTCATCGATATTATTTTCATGGAGCTCCGTATATTCGGCTTCGATCTTCTCTCTTTCTTTATCGATGGAGCTGCTCGTATCTTTTAAGATGTGCACTCCGGCATAGATCGCGGCCGCAATCGCCAGAAGGCATAAAACGGTCGTCCCGGTCGCGATGAGAATGCGGACTATTCTGCTCGAATCCATATTTTCCTCCTCAAAAGATGATTCTTTCAAAAACTAAGTGCGCGGTCTTACTCAGTGAATAAATGCCGCGTTTTACTCGGTGACCTCGGTCACTGTCATGCTCAGATCCTCAGACACTTCGATCGTATAAAGGTAGGTCACTTCTTCAATGATCGGCGAGGTACCATGGACCATGAGCTCCGTTATGCCCGGAGCCTTGGGCGTCAGGACGACCACATAATCGTAAGACGAACCGTTCATCTCCTCGTGGTTCGGGTCATTGTACGCGCGGTAGGACGTCCACTCGACGATATCCGGATCGGCGATCTTCACCTCATATTCGTGTCCGCCGCCATCAAAGGACTCAAAGCTCAGCGAGATCCTCGTTCTATCGTCCGGAGCCGGCTCGGTCGTAATCGGGCCCGGCGGATCCATCTCATCTGAAAACTCATCCAGCGCATCTTTAAAACGTGCCATGGCGGGATCTCCTTTACCTTCGCTTTTCGGGCAGCCGGAAAAGACCAGCGCCGTAGATACGATCAGCGCACATATTCCAAGACTTCCCGCTTTTGTCCTTTTCATCGCTTCTCTCCTTTTCTTTTCGGATCGATTCTGCCTCCATTATACCATTTCCGAAAGAAGACCCTTCCCTGCGGAATGCCCTTCCTCATGCGGTCTATCTCGTCTTCTGTGATAAAATAGAGCAGAAAGGAAAAAGGAAAGGAGCCCCTCATGAGATTGAGCAGGATCGATCTACATATGCATTCGACGGTATCCGACGGAACGGATTCCCCGCTTGACCTTCTCCAAAAAGTCAGAGAGGCCGGGCTTCTTTATTTTTCTCTTTCCGATCACGATGCGATCGAAGGCAATCAGGAGATCCTCTCTTCTCTAAAAGAAGGCGACCCCAAGTTTCTCACCGGTGTCGAGTTCTCCTGTAAAGATGAGGTCGGAAAATACCACATCCTGGGATACGGCTTTGACCCGGAGCACGATGCGATCCGAAAGGTCGTAAAGGCCGGCCACGATGTCCGGATCACCCTCCTTCACGAAAGGCTTCTGTTTCTTAAGGAGAATTTCGATATCACTTTTCCGGAAGAAGAGCTCGATGCGCTTCTTTCTCTTAAGAATCCCGGGAAGCCCCACTTGGCTGCGCTTCTCGTAAAGGCAGGGCACGCCCGGGACAAGAAGGATGCCTTCGAGAATTTTCTAAACAAGATCCCGAATAAGGACCGCTACACGCACCCGAAGGATGCGATCGACGGGATATTACTGTCTGGCGGCATCCCCGTGCTGGCGCACCCCTTCTACGGGACATCCACCGAATGGATCGCAAGCGATGCTCTTGCGGCGCGTGTCCGCCACTTAAAAGATCTGGGACTTATGGGCCTTGAGGCCTTCCACTCCCGCTTTTCCGCAGAAAACAGCCGGGAGATCTTGGATCTATCTCATCAGTTCGACCTTCTCGTCACCGCAGGAAGCGACTACCATGGGGATAACAAAAAGGTAGCTATCGGCGAGATCACCAGAGAAGAAACGCCTTTTACCGGGGCTTTCTCCGAAGGAAATATAGAGAAGCTCCCTAAGGGGCTGCAGGATTTTTTTGCCCGGAGGATAATGGGATGAAGAAAGAAAAAACACAGAAAGAAAAGAAAAAACTGACGAAGAAGCGCCTGGCGCTTCGGATCGTGCTCTGCATACTCAGCACTCTCCTTCTGATCGTGGCCGGCTACGTCATCTACGTCTTTGCCAGCTACCACAGGATCCCCGATAACCAGGTCCTGACCCCACAGCCGGATTCGCTCTCTTATGCTACCATGGGCCGCGTTCCTCCGCAGAGGATCGGCGTTGTCCCCGGCGAGCAGACCTATTCCATCATGACATATAACATCGGATTCGGCGCCTATACGCCCGATTACAGTTTCTTCATGGACGGCGGCAAATACTCCTGGGCGCGAAGCGAAGACGGCCTGAAGGAGAATCTTAAGGATATCGCGGACCTGATCAATGACTGCGATCCCGATTTCGTCGTTCTTCAGGAGGTCGATGAAAGCGGCACGAGGACCTATCACGTCAACGAGGTCTCTTACATGCAGGCCACCGACTACTACCAGTCCGTCTATGCCCGAAACTTCGACTCGCCGTTTCTTTTCTGGCCGCTCAATGAACCGCACGGTGCCAATAAATCCGGTCTCCTTACGCTTTCGAAGGCCTACATCAGCTCGGCGCTCCGAAGGAGCCTTCCGGTCGCGGACTCGATCACGAAGATCGTCGACTACGACCGCGCCTACACCATCTCCCGCATCCCCTTGGGAGGCGCTCCGGGAACCACTTCCGACGCGGATCTTTCTGGGAAGGAACTGGTCATCTTCAATGTCCATCTGTCCGCCTACTCCACGGGATCTGTCCGTGAGCAGCAGCTCAGCATGCTTTTCGAAGATCTCCAGAAAGAATATGCCGCCGGAAACTACGTCATCTGCGGCGGCGACTTTAACCACAATCTCCGAAATGGCGGAAGTGACAAAGCCCCCGGCTGGGCCCAGCCCTTCCCAAGAGAAGTATTCCCGAGCACCTTCTCCTTCGGTTTCGATCAGGAAGGCGTCGAAGTCAACATCTCTCACGACAGCTGCAGAAACGCCGACGAGGCCTATAACCCGGAAACCACATTCACCGTACTGGCCGACGGCTTCATCGTCTCCAGCAACATCGAAGTCATAAAGTACGAAGCTATGGATCTGCAGTATGCCTACTCCGACCACGACCCCGTCGTTATGGAATTCCGGTTGAAAGGGTAAACAGCCTCCTATGGCTTCCCTGAATGGAACATGCCGTAAATTCTTGCAAAGTCCGATTTTATACGGCAGCTAAATCTGCCGACTGCCGTACAAATTGAGAATATCTCATTTTGTACGGCAATTTTATCTCTTTTTTCCGTGTGAAAAGCACTTTTCCGTTTTCATACGGCAACTTTCTTTCCCAACTGCCGTATAGATTTAAGTTTTCTCATTTCATACGGAAAATCTCCCTGAAACTGCCGTATAAAAAACACTTTTTCATTTTTATACGGCAACTCCTCTTCAGACCTGCCGTATGATTTCGGAAATCCCGTTTTTATACGGCAGATTGCCAATCACGAACCTACTCAGCCAAGAATACAAAAAAGGGCGCCTCCGTTTTCGGAGACGCCCTCGCTTTTCCAAATTATAAACCTCAGATCCCGAGCTCAAACTTCAGGTTCGGCTTCATCGGATCGTAGTTGATCATCTCAAAATCCTCGACCTTGATGTCTTCAAGCTTACAGTTCTTCTCTTTATTCAGCACGAGCATCGGTCCTTCGCCGTCATTTCCGGAGGCGGCTTTCTCTTCTGCTCTTCTTAGCATCTCATGCGCGTTATTGACATGTCTGTCGTAGATCTGCTCATTGGCGACAAAGTGAGTAAATACACCCGGCTCATACCCGGTCACGCGCGCGATCATGATGAGGAAGGCCGCGTACTGGATCTCGTTGATGCCGCCGGCACCGGAAGCCGTCAGCATATCACCGGAGCGCTGGACCATACACATATCGAGGTACTCGCCGCGCACGTTCCAGATCGTTAAGAAGGCACATGGTGCCAGGCCGGGCGTCTCACGAAGGTCCGCTTCCTGCCAAAGTGACATGATCTTTCTTCTGCCGTAGGGGTCCTTACGGATATCTTCGATCAGGCGGTTGACGAGATCGTAGCGCTTTACCGTCGCGCCGTATCTTTGGCCGATCGTTCCGTCGCCGATATCCCACGGTGTCCACCAGGTGACCCCCATCTCTTCCATCTCCGACAGTACATTCGTCGGATTCTTATAGATTGTGAAGATCTCGCGGATACCGGTCTTCCAGGCCTGATGGCGGAGCGTGCAGATCGGGAATTCCCCTTTGCTCAGATCGTATTTTCTCGTGACATGGTTGACGCTGATCGTATGCGCCGGCGTGCCGTCCTCATATTTCGGTCTCGGATCGATGTCCTTATAGCCGTTTTCGAGGATATTCTTAATATCCTCCACCAGATATCTGTCCGCCTTGGTCATCATGTCATAGCCCCCCGTTTCACTTTCTAATGAATTCTACGCCGTTTGCTTTCAGCAGTTCTTCGCCGAAAAGTTCGTTGATCATCCTATTCATCTCTTCTTCCGAAACTGTCGGAAGATTCGTGTCGTCCATCACCTGAAGGATCTCATCGCTTAAGACCACGCCCTCTTCATCTGCCCCGATCACATAGACCGGTTCCATCCGCGGGATCTCGATCTTGATCACATGCATCTGAAGGTCCGGTTCCTTCTTTTCACGATAGACATCCAGCGCCTTTAAGGCCGGATCCAGAACTTCGAAATAGTAGTAACTCGTGGTGATGGTCATTTTTTCGTAGTACTGTCCATCTCCATCAAAGAAGCCCTGCATGGTCACATACGAAGTCGCGCCATCTGCTCCGCCGACCTCCACGACACCGGACTGCCGGATAAATACCGAGCATCGGCTCCAGGACTCAAATGTATAGACGATCCGAAGGTCGTCCCCGAAGCGCTTGATCACGACATCCAGCCTGCCGTCGCCGATCCCGTCGATCTTATAAATCAGCTCGGGATCCCCGTCGAGACCGCAGTCCGCATATCCGTACTCGACAAAACGGTCGGACGGGGTCTTCGACCAGGCGTGCGCCCAGATAAAGGCCGCAAGTTCCGAAGCGGTCAGAGTATCGGAAGTTAAGTCATCTACGACAAAATCGATGAGCACGGCATCTTTCAGGAGTTCCTTAAGAGGCGACACATCGATCTTGATCTCGTCCGCTAGAAAAGATCCGTACATCGAAAGTGACTTTTTGCCTTCTACGGTATAGTATTCCTCCGATGCGGGATCGGTAAGGATCACCTTCGTCGTTTCCGTCGGGGCTTCTGTGACCTCCGTTGTTTCAGTCGCCTCGGTAGTTTCTGTCACTTCCGCAGTTTCAGAAGAAGGCGGAATTGTTTCCGAAGAGGTCGCCTCCGTAATGGATTCGGTTTCACTTTCTGTGGCCGAAGTCACAACACTCGGGAGCTTTCCTTCTCCCGGATCTTTATTTGTCTTTCCAGCTGTACAGCCGCTGAGCATCAAAAAAGACAGCGCAGCGGCGATCAGCCGTACCGGTTTTTTCATGGTGCTGACCTTCCTTAATGTCCTTAAGGAAAAGTATAGCACAACATCTGCTTACTTTGCTTTTCCGTACACATACTTCGGTGTGCCGCCGACGATCATCTTATCTCCGTACTTGTGGTACGGGAATACCCAGTAGAAGTTCCAGTCGGTCTTGCTGGCATTTTTGTCCGTAAAGGTCGTACCCTTCGTCGTCATGCCGATATAGCCGTACGATGCGCCCGGATGAATACCATATACGAGATAGCCTTGCGCGCCGGAACTTCCTGTCCAGGTGAGCTTTACTCCACCCGTTACAGAAGAAGCCTTAAGTCCTGTCACCGCAAGGCACACGCCCTTGGCATAGACATACTTCTCACATCCGCCCGGGTACATCTTCCCGTTTTCCTGCACATAGGCGAATACCCAGTAATAGTTGTAGTCGTAATCGAGCGCCTTGGTATCGGTGAAGGCCGTTCCCTTCGTCGTCATGCCGACATAGCCGTATTTTCCGTCTTTCTGCGCATAGACCAGATAGCCGTCCGCATCTTCCACCGCGCTCCATGAAAGCTTTACCTTATTCTTTCCGGCTGATGTGGCAGAAAGCCCGGTGACCGTCTCAGGTTTCTGCAGTTCAAGACAAATCGGGATATTCTCCTCGATATTCAGATGAGCTTTAGTCGATTTTTTGGAGTAGCTCGAATATACGTAGCCATCGTTTTCATCTTGCATCTTCGTTCCGGTCTTGATCAGATCGACCATGATCGGGCAGCTATGGATATCCAGTTTTTTCAGTTTATTTCCGTAGCAGAACATCTTGCGGAGATTCGGATTATTCCGAAGATCGAGCTTCTCGAGATAATTGGCCTGACAATAGAATTCCTCCAAAAGCGGGTTATGACTCAGATCCAGTTTATCGAACTGGTTATAACCACAGGACAGATAGATGAGATTCGGGTTATTGCTTAAATCGAGTTCCGTAAGGTAATTTCTGAAGCATATGAGATCCTGAAGCTTCGTGTTCTTGCTTACATCCAGCTCCGTGAGCTCATTCACCGACACCCGGAGTTTCGTAAGTTCCGTAAAGAATTCAATGCCTTTTACGCTACTGATCTGTTCCTCCGTGATTGAAATCGAAGTGACAGCGGCAAGTTCTGTATCGTCCAGGACACCATCTTTATCCGCATCAGCCAGATCGCGGATGTATTCCCGGAAGTTTACATCCGGGAAATTATTCTCGTTGATCGCCACCGATCCCGCCGGAACAAACGGAAGAACATCTCCATCTGCCTTCAAAGTCCGTACTTTTGCTCCAAAAGCTCCGCCCGGGATCGCCAGGGTTGCTGCCAATGCGGTCATTACCATTGATGTCACCAGTCTCTTTTTGATCATCTCTTCTAGGTCTCCTTCTATGTCATGGAAAGCTTTTTACTTCGCTCTTCCGTATGTGTACTTGGCCGTACCGCCGACGATCATGCTGCCGTCAGCTGCTTTGTGATACGGAAATACCCAGTAGAAAGTATACTCTGTTTTTGATGCTTTTGCATCCGTAAATGATGTTCCCTTTGTGGTCATACCGATATATCCATATGATCCGCCCGGACGGATACCGTAGACGAGATATCCGTCAGCACCGGAAGAAGCTGTCCAGCTAAGCTTCACGCCGCCGTTTACTGAAGAAGCTTTAAGGCCGGTGACCGCAAGTGTCACACCCTTGGCATACACATACTTTTCACAACTTCCCGGGACCATATTTCCACAGTCATCTCGGGAATATCCGAATACCCAGTAGTAGTTATAGTCAGTATCGAGTGCATTTGTATCCGTAAAGGTAGTTCCGGAAGTTGTCATGCCGACATAACCGTATTTCCCGTCCTTTTGTGCATAGACGAGATAACCTTCAGCCTTTTCCGCTGCATCCCATGTGAGGGTTACCTTGTTCTTCCCTGCGGACGCAGCACTAAGCCCGGTGACTTTTTCCGGAATTGAGTAAATAAGCTGATGTTCAAGAGAAACACATATACTCGATTGAGTAGATTTCAAATACGTCTTTGACTCAGTATATATATATTGGCCATCAATATAGTCAGATTCAGTTGACGTCGTCTTCTCATAATTGGTCACATAATCGACCAGTATAGGACAATGGGATATATCCAGCTTCGTAAACGGATTATTGTAGCAGGAAACATAACAGAGCAAAGGATTCTTACTGATATCCAGAGTGGCTATAAGATTATTTTCGCAGTGCAGTTGATCCAGTTTCGGGTTCTGACTCAGATCCAAACCGGAAATCTTGTTTCCTTCACACGATAAGTCAAACAGTTTCGCATTTTGGGTCACATCAATGCTGGTAAGCTGATTATAGCTACAGATCAATCTTTCCAGACCAGAGGTTTCACGCAAGTACAGTTTGGTTAACGAATTGTTAGCACAATAGAACTCCCTAAGCAGTTTATTGTTTCTTACATCGATTTCTTCCAATTTGTTATAGCTGCAATACAATCTCTTCAGATTTGTATTTTGGGTCACATTCAGGTAGTTCAACTTGTTACTATTACAGTGCAATACTGTAAGTTTGGGATTGCCACTCAAATCAAGTCTTTGGAGATTATTGATATCACAATCCAATTCAACGAGTTCTGTGAAATTCTCTATTCCCTGAAGGCTTTTAATGGACCTCATACTGCAGTCCATCTTTTTGACGGCCGCAAACTCACTCGTACTAATGTATGTATCATGGTCTGTATCTACAGTATTCAACAAGAACTTCCGAAAGTTTTCATCCTCGAAATTTCTCTCGTTGATCTGTACATAGTATTCGTCATCTGCATACGTCTTCGGTGCCGGTTGAGCCATCACGGCCATCACTGAAACCAGCGCCACAGCAAGTGCGATTAAACATTTCTTCATTTTCCAGATCTCCTTTTTTGCGCGATACTAGATGCTTCTTTACTTTGCTCTTCCGTATGTATACTTGGCCGTACCACCGACGATCATGTTCCCGCCTGCATCCTTATGATACGGGAATACCCAGTAGAATGTATAGTCCGTATTCGATGCGTTCTTATCTGTAAAAGTCGTACCCTGTGTCGTCATGCCGATATATCCATATGATTCGCCCGGTCGGATACCGTAGACAAGATATCCTTCGGCTTGGGAAGAAGCTGTCCAGCTAAGTTTGACTCCACCCTTCACAGAAGACGCTTTCAGGTTCGTAACCGCCAAAGTCACACCCTTGGCATATACATACTTTTCACAGGCTCCGGGGTGCATAAAACCGGCAATATCTTTGGCATAGGCAAATACCCAGTAGTAGTTGTAATCTGTGTCGAGCGCCTCAGAATCGGTAAATGTTGTTTCCTGAGTCGTCATGCCGATATAGCCGTATTTCCCGTCCTTCTGCGCATAGACGAGATAACCTTCCGCACCTTCGACAGCGTCCCAGGTGAGCTTGACCTTATTCTTGCCGGCAGAAGCAGCAGAAAGGTTCGTTACTTTTCCCACAGAAGGAACAGAGGTAATCAGGGTAATATCTGTATCAAATGCAAAATACTGAGATTCTGTTGAATAAAAATAATAATCGTGCGCGTAACTATTGCCAGTTCCTCTTTCACAATTATCGACCAAGTTTACCAGTTTCGGGCAAAGATGAATATCTAATACCGTAAGCTTGTTATGCCAGCAACTCAATGTAGTAAGTTCCGTATTCTTGCTCAGATCCAGTGAAGTCAGTCTGTTCAAATAGCACTCCAATTTCTCAAGAGCAGTATTCTTGCTCAGATCGATCGATCTAAGGCCGAGATTGGAGAAGTCAAGTTCTTTAAGTGCAGGGTTACTGGTCACATCCAGTTCAGTCAACGGATTATATGAGCAATCCAATGACTCAAGTTTAGGATTGCTACTGACGTCCAGGATTTTGATTCTATTGTTATAGAAATTCAAAACTTTCAGCGATTTCATCGCACTGACATTTATTTCAGACAGCTTATTGAGATAACAAAGCAACGTTGTCATCTTTGTGTTTTTATTGAAAAGCAGGGTCTCCATCTGGTTCTTACTGCAGTCCACTTCGGTAAGAGCCGTATTTTTCCGAAGATCAAGAGTGTTTATTTGATTCGACTGGCATTCCAACTCCTTCAGAGCTTTGTTGTTTTTAAGATCAAGCTCCGTTAAGCTGTTTTCCCCGCAATACAAATTCTTAAGAGCTGTGCATACGCTAACATCCAGAGAAACCAATGAATTATCATAGCAATTCAATGACGTAAGTGCAGTACATTTACTTAAATCCAGCGATCCTATCTGATTCGACGAACATTTCAGAAGCGTAAGATTCGGGCATCCGGTCACATCGAGAGAAGTCAACTTGTTATGGTAACAGTTTATCTCCGTAAGGGCGGGAAGAGTGCCTAAAGTTAGAGATGTCAGTGAGCAACCCACACATATCACTTTTTTCAACGCTTTGTTGCTGCTCAGATCCAGTGATCCCAAATTACAACCCCTGACTTCCAATTCTTCTAGAGAAGTGAGATATTCGATCCCCGACAAACCCTTGATTGTAGATAAGAATTGAATAGACTTGATCTTCTCGATTTCACTTGGAGACAGGTAACCATCACGATCGCTATCTACTTTGTCTCTCATATACTTCTGAAACCATGGGTCCTTGAAATTCGTATCGTTGATCTCTAGACCGGCCACATCTGCTTTTACACCGGCCGCAGGTATAGAAATTAATAAGCCCAAAATGGCAGTAATAAGTAAAGCGGCGCATTTTTTCATCCGTAACATAAACGACCTCCAACACCTTTTTTCCATGTCCCGACCCATTGATCAGAACACGATTTTCCAACCTTGTATCCTTTGTGTTATAACCCATTTCGAAACCGATTTCGATTAGATTATACCCCAGGACGCCCTATTTTGAATATCCGAAGTTTTCCAAATAAGAAAAGGCTATTTCTCTTTTTGCCAATGAAAAAGAAACAGCCTTTTGATGTGTATATATGTTTTTTGAGGGGCTTTTTTATGCCGCGTACGGGAAGCGCATTTCATCTCCGTGGAAGCTCAGGTAGATGACTTCGTGGTTTTCTCTGTCCATACCCTGGTAATATCCGTCCCATAGCTCCTTATATCGATCGTCGGATGCCTCGAAGGTAAAATGCTTTCTAGTCTGATCTCCGTATGCCGCAAGAGAGTACTCTTCTCTTGGGAAGCTATCGCGCTGCTCACGGACATCGTCCGTCATAAGGAAATACTCCAGGCGAATACATTCCGGAGTATCCGTAAGTCCCCAGGTCGGATCCACGTGGTACGAGACGCCATCCAGCGTCACATATACCCAGGAATGGCCTTCTGCCGTTCCGTCGGGATTGTGCAGGGAGCCGGCGATCTCATCGGAGTCCACACCGAGCTGCAAAAGAAGGTAGTTATAAAGTCCCGCGATCTCATTACAGATGCCCGTTTTCTGGGTAAGCAAGCGATATGGAGACTGCTCGTCCATCTTCTCCAGACAGACCTCATACATATCGTAGTCGTAGGTATAGGTGGTGGTCATGTACTCGTAAAGCGCCAGCGCCTTCTCGAAGTCGTTATAGTCATCGGAGACGCAGTCGTCCAGGATCGCCACGATCTGGTTTTTAAAGTCTTGCGCCTTCTTTACGAACTCTTCCTTCGGGATCTTATACTCGATCACGCCTTGTCCGTTCTTCCAGCCCGTCTTCTCGCCTTCGTATGCGTTACAGATAAAATCTATTCCTACCGGAAAGAACCAGTTCATGAGTCTTCCGAGGATCCATCCGTAGGCTTCCTCGTCGCAGCACTCAAAAGAGTCTTCGCCGGCCATGGCCGCATCGACAAAGTTGAAGAAGCTGTCGCGGGTCGCTTCGCCGAACTGCTCCAGATACCATTTACTGAAGATATGCGGCTCAAAGGTATGGTGTCCATCCACATTCGTATGGATATTCTCATATTTCGGCTCAGGTTCAGTCGTTTCGGTAGGTTCTGTTGTTTCGGAAGTAGTTTCGGAAGCGGCAGTGCTTTCTTCACTAGAAGAAGAGATCTCCGTTACCGCATCCTCGCTTTTCGTATCCGATACAGATCCTTTTTTCTCGTCACTTTTCTTCCCGCAACCCGAAAGAACGATCGTGGTGACCAGAAGAATAGATAATAGTTTATGTGTTTTCATGTTCGCTCTTTCCTTTCTTTACATCCCCATTTAGGTCATGGGGTATTCTAGCACGGGGAAAGTGCGGTGCGGATAACTATTCCGTCATTTTGATCGCGAATTCCTAAGCTTTTCATTAGCCCAATTGTCGGCTGCTTTCTCATCCTCTTCCGTTGTCTCGCCTTCTTTTGTGACGTGACCAAGTATAATGTGTCCCAGCTCGTGAAAAAGCCCGAATCGGAATTCATCTGCATTTTCAATGTCAGAGGCAAGACCTACCACTATGTGATTCCCGTCTATAAATGTAACACCTTTTAGAAATGATCCTTTCAAATACGGAATGAGCGCAAGCGCGATACCGTTTTCTGCCAGTTTCTTGATTAGTTTTGTATCGGATGCGGAAGTTCTTTTTCTTGTTAATTTGACTATCTCTGGTAATTCTTCCTGTAACCCTTTTAAGTCAATGGTTGATGTGCTTATGTCCCGGGCTTTGATCTTCGCCTGCTGCGCCCATGCGACAAGCGCCAGATCACTTTTATCCGTTAACTTAAGTCTTCGGCAGGTGATCTTCGTGATCTGCTGTTTCTCCAAAAGGCCAAGCTTCACTATTTCAAAATATCTCCGTAGATTACTGACTTTTTCCGACTCACTTCTGGTCACCGGTACCCATCCATATTCCGCCATATCTTTATATGGAAGTTTTTTCGCCAGTTCTTTATCAGAATCCATGGTATTCTCAGACTCTGCTTTGATAATCTTCTCGCGGTAAATAGCCTCAAGATTATTCCAGAATTTCGCCGGCACACCCAACACAGTTTCCAAACGGATAGCCATATCCGGTGTAAGCTGCACATCACCATTAATGAGTTTGCTGATGTGCTTCTCCGACATATCCATTCGTGCGGCAAACTCTTTCTGGCTCATACATCTATCGCTCAACTGCTCCTTGATAGTTGCTCCCGGTGGTATAGCTATATAGGTCCTGCTTCTCATATTTCTTCCCCCTCAGTGCCTATTATGCTCACAACAAAATTAACCTCTTTGGTAAATATATCTTCTCACCAAGCAGGAATAAATGTCAACATCAAATTTACCTCGCAGGTAAATTTCCATAGCGAGCAGATTTCTAATTCTCTGATTTGTCTGATGAGGACTATTTCTCTTCACCCTCAAGATCACAGCGCAGGGAGTTCGGCACGCCCCGGGGACCCCGGATCGCGAAGATCCCGTACTCCTCCCCGAGCTTTTTGAAGGTAAATTCATCCCTGCGGTAGCGTTTGATCAGGCGGATCGACATGAGAGAACGGATAGTCAGGTTCTTATCTTTATAGTCATATGGAATGTCGGTCTTTAAGACCTTGCACTTATAAAGAATCGCGGAGACCGGCGCACCCACATACATATAGACAGTATCTCCCGTATTGATGCCTGCGCCCTGCTTCCAGTCGATAACATCGTCTTTAGAAAAAGCCGCCTCCACGTCGTAGTACTTCGGGTTGGCCGGTATGATCCATGCCTTGGCGGGACGCTCCTTCTTCTTTCGTCTTCCGGGAAGGGTCGCCTCAAAGCTAACAGAAAGAAGATCCTGCACTCTTTCTTCCGGTACTGTCCCGTCGAGAAGCACTGTGATCCAGTGCATCTTATTCATGTGATAGGCGGGCATGATCCCTTCTTCGTGCAACACGATATCGCGAAGAAGGATGTCGTCGATCTTAAGGTTCATGACAGAGATCACTTCCTTGCTGGAAAGACCGATCGTCTCTTTTCGAAGATCCATGATCAGTGCGAACCACTTCTTATTCTCCCGATGACGGAATACCGCACTGGTACTATCTCCCTCCCAGGGAAACTCCGGATCCACCGCGTACTGATCTGAGATATACTTCGTGATACGATCTCTTAGATTTGCTTTCTTTCCCATCTTCTTATTCTCCCGTTTAACTTCATCGTCTCTTAAATTGACGTCATCCCGCGAGGATGATACAATACAAGCAAGAGAGCACAGTCTGCGCGGACAGTTGCCTATGAATATGAATTAATCACCCATTCGGCTTCCTAATCCATAATGGGTGATTTGTTTATTTGCGCTTATATCTCTCGTCGAGGTACGCCCCCGCACACATTATATTACAAAAGGAACATATTTTCTACTATATTCCCAGCAAAATTCGAGCGAAAAAGAAACTCGGCACGTGATTAGCAGATGCTCGTTTGCGACGTCATTAACACTTCGCACTTTCTCCTGGAGAACCCATAGACAAAGCCCGCCGGAAATCCGACGGGCTCTTTGCTTTTGGGTGTATAAGAAGCAGCTAAACAACTGATCTTTTTCTTTATGTCATACTTCTTATCAGGGACGAACCGGCGTAGTATTCAGTATCGAAGGCTTCTTCCTCCCAGGTTTTGAAATACTCCAGTGTATCCTTATCCTCTACGCTGGTGCGGAAGGAATACTGAGTACCACTCTCGCTTTGCGCCTGAATGAGGAACCCGTTGTCCTTGGTTCTTTCCATACGGCTGATCTTATCTGCACGATCCATGACAAACTTATCGTCTTCCAGGTGTCCGTACTGGATCTCCTCGTCCGTAAACTGCACATAGTATCTCGGAGCATCTTCACCAATCGATATGCTATGCCACAAACCGTCTAAGGTTGCTGTATCAGTTTCCGTCGAAGGATTCTGCAGAGCCTGTTCTTTTTTATCTTCAGTAGTCTTAGCGTCCGTTGCCGCCTTTGTATCTTCCTTGGTCACCGGCTTGACTTCTGATTCTGCCTTTTCAGAATCCGTATTCACGGAGACCGGAGAATCTTTTTGGGCAGTATCTTCTGTTTCCAGGACGATGCTCGTGGCCTCTTTCCTGCTTTCTTTTCCTTTCGTAGTTCCTTCTGAATCATTACCACATCCGGCAAGTCCGAAGACCAGCATCGCCGAAAGTAATACTGCAATTGTCTTTTTCATGTTTTTTCCTTTCACAAAGTAAGATTAACTTCAACCGAAAAGCACCTTGCTGCAAGCACATTCAGGTTAGCTAGATTCTACCATCGGCTCTTTGTCACCAAGTGAAAGATGGGTTATATTACAGTATTGAAATAATGAGGCATGATAACGATGATTCCAGCATCCTCGTCAAATTCGGAATGCATTCTACCGCTTATGCACGATCCAGTCGTTTCCTTCGACGGTATATTGGAATTCACTGTATTCGTCATTTAGCATGACATCGATAAGATCCTGGAAGTCTTCCACCAGATTGACGTTCGGAAGATCCTTCTTTTCGACCCAGTGCATCTTGCCCTCGTCGGAGGATACGATTTCTCCTTCAAAAGAACTGGTCTCATAGAGGAACACGAGATACCGTCCATTTCTATAGTCTCCGTCCTTTAGCGGGAACTGTTTAATGCCGCAAAGTTTCGGTGAACGGATCGTAAGTCCGGTCTCTTCTTTCATCTCACGGATCACGGCCTCGACGATGGATTCGCCGGGCTCCACATGCCCGCCCGGAAGCGTATATCCTTTCCAGTCATCACTCACACGATCCTGAAGAAGATAGCGTTCCTCATCGTGGATCAGGCATAAAACCGTCAGTTCCGCATTTTCCGTTCTACTCATGGACTCTCCTTTACCCCTTCTGTTTTCCGCCGATGCCCCAGTTTTCAAGAGGCGGTTCCTGGATCACGATAAAGACGTCCGAAGGATCGATCGAAAGCCTTTCTTTCAGAAACTCCGTTATTCTCTCGATCAGATCTTTCTTCTGCTCCTTAGATCTTCCGGGAAACAGATCGATCTTTATGATCATAAACGCATCGGTCTTAAACGACGGGAATTCAAAATTCTCCCGGTCATATTCCGTGATCCGCTGAAATCTGTCCCATTCCTCGATCCCGATCGCATCGACCAATCCCTGATGGATACAGTCAAAAACGGTCTTCTTATACTCCGGGGATCTCCCCGCTAACATTTCTACACTAACTAACGGCATATATATTCCTTTCCTGTAAGAAGTCCCGCCATCTTCCAGCCGGCGCGGTTTTTAAGGAAGTTTTCTTTTTCCGGTGAAAACCCAAGATCAGTATACACCTTACACGCGAGCCATGTATTCGTCTGCGTGTGGATCTTCGTGCGCGTATACCCAAGGTCTTTCATGATATGAAGCACATGCGTGATCAGCGGCTTGGAAAGACCCTTTCCCTGTGCTTCTTTCTTTATGCCCACCCAGTGAAGCTGCCCTTCGGTCGGATCCGCATTTCCGTGGATATCGTAGAATGCTGTCGCGGTCGCGATCTTCTCTCCCGCTTCGTTTTCGATGAAGACCATCCTGCCGGGAAGTTCCGCTTCTCTTCCTCCGTAGTAGCGTGCCCAGCATGTCTCCCCGTGTTCCTTACTTAAGACCTCTCCGGCCGATAGTTCGATGTCGATCCATGCCTCTTTATCCCCGTGTCGGTAGTTTACGAAACGGTATCCTTCCGGCAGCTCATATTCCGGAAGATCAGTGAGTTCTCCTTCGAAAATAAGGTCGATATAGCAGAGCCGGTCATCGTGGGTCATATATCTCGAAGGATCCGGTGCAGGAAGATTTTCCAGGACCTTTTTTACCTCCCCTTCGATGTCATGGAGGTACTTTATCCTGCCGATCGTATTTCGTACTTCTTCTTCGCCCAGGCGGATCTCTTCTTCCCGATCGCTTTCCATCCCCAGGGCACGCCGGAGATTATATTCCAGCCATCCCACCCAGGAATATGCGATGCCGAATAGATCCTCATACGAACGGAATCCGTTGTCATAGGCGTGAAGATACCCGCAGAAAAAAGATCCCAGATTTCCGTGAAGGAAGTTTTTCTCCACCGTCCCCGACCACTGCAGCGCAAGGTCCAGTACTGTGGCGATCGGGTTTCCGCGGTTTAAGCATTCCAGATCGATCACATGGGCTTCGCCGTCATACCACATGACATTTTTCGGATCCATATCTCCGTTATCGATGGCGCGCATCGCCGGAAGACTTTCTCGCGCACGGTTTAATTCCTCCTGCGCTGTTTCCAGAAGCTCCAGGTTCTCTTTAAGATCCAGCACGATGGGGCTTTCTTTTTCTTCTGCGATCTGAAGATATTCCTGAAAATCAACATCGCTTTTTTCCGGTTCTTCCGGTTCCACATTCTGTGCATCGATGCCATGCATCCGCCCCAGGATCTCTCCGGCCGTATAGCACTGCTCAGATGAGATCGCATGCGGATCAGTGATCCGCCCTTCCTGCCAGCGATAGAGATAGAAATATCGACCCTCAAGAGAGAGCATCTTCTTTCCGTCAAATGTAAGTGCCGGGACGATGGGAAGGCCATTTTCTTCCAATATCTGTTCCAGATCTTCTGCAACGGCATAGTTCTCCATAACACCAGGGCGCTTCATGATCTCCGGATTTAAGGATTTGAGCGCATAGGTACCGGATTCCGTCTGCACTTTATACATCTTGTGCATCAGGCCCCCGGATACCGGTTCGATCGAACCTTTTATCTCTCCCAATCCGCATCGTTTACATAGAGCGGATGCAGATTCCATTATCTCGTTCAACTTTTTCTCCTCTTTTCCAGCTTTCATTTACAGCTGTACTTTTCCTTTTCTATATCTTCCGAAAAAGATCCCGTCATCGACATATTTTTCTGTCTCGGATACCCACATGGGAAACTCCCCTTTTTGCAGGATCGTCTGTCCGTTCAGCATCCCTGTATGAAAAGAGATGTGCCGGAACTGCCGCAGTATCAGTTCTAATCTCGTATATCTGCTTCCTTCTGGCTTTTCGGAAAGCATCTCGTCTGTCAGTGTATCAAGATATGCATATGTCTTTTTCTCGATCTCATCGAGATACTGTAAAAGCTGCTCATCGGTAAGCACCGCATCGCAGGGCTTTTCCGGATCATCCATTCCCTCTACGTGAAAAGAAGGCTCTTCGTAGTCGAATGGATTGATGAACCACTTATCTGCGGAGTGAAGTGCGTGATAGACCCATCTCCAGCACGGCGCACCATAGCAGATCGCGTCCCGGTCATAGGTCTGGATTGAGGACCGGATATTCAGAAAATTCGGCTTCACTGTTTGTTTTATTATCTTACAGAGATCATTCATAACACATCTCCCCTTCACATATCAGTTAACTGCATTATAGCATTCACGATGTGAATGAATTGGTCTCGTTAGTATAAGAGTCAAATTGACGATTCTATATGGCGATGATAAAATACAAGCAGAAGAGCACAATCCGCGAGGATGGTTGCCTTAAATAGTTAATATCTAACCACTCTAAGGACGGTCAATCCAATTAGGGTGGTTTTTATTTGCGCTTATACTTCTCGTCGAGGTATGCAAACAGCTTCAAAACGAGTGCAACTACACTAATCATCAAACTGATGATGGCAATTACGATCGAAACGATCTCAAAACTTGTCATAAAGCATCCCCCCTTTCCTGGACTATCCCCGTAGGGACGCAAGAAATGGAGGCAACCGCCCATTTAGCAGACTGTGCTCATACATATTATATTGTGAGGCGAACATACTCTCTATATTTTATAAGCGTTATATCGAGAAAAATGCAGCGCTGTACTTTGATAACAACTAACTGCTTTATAGCATTCAAAAGGGCTATGAACTGGTCCGTTATTATAACAAGAGGAATATTTCAATGTTGCGGTTTGTTGGGCAAGCAAAAGGCCACGATCCAAAAGGATCATGGTCTTAAGCAAAGCACTCGAAATATAACGCAAACATCATTTTCTTACTTTCCCGGAGGATCCTTTAGCAGAGATCATTTGTAGGTCTTCATCCACTTCCAAATTCCGGAGCAGAAAATATACAAGAAAACCAAAACGTAGGTCATACTGACACCCCCTGTTCTATACGATTCAAGCCTTTTCAGGCGACCTGTTGTTCTTTGTTAACTCAATTATCCCAAAACATCTGTCCAAATATACGGCCTACATCGCATGCGGCGAACAGTTTTACATTGAGATTTACCTTCCGCTGTTATATAATGAGATTAGCCTATAAAGAGTGCGCGAGAGACAAGCTCGTTGACCGCACAGCAACCTGCAATAGTAAGGTGCTAAAGCTTGACCGATGGGTGGATAATGATGATTATGCTCAAGATCTCCCGTCGGTAACGATGGGAGTTTTTTATTCACTCTTTCAGGCAAGAAAATATTCAAGGAGGAGTGATCATATGCGTTCACTAAAACCACTGATTGAAAAGAACAAGAAGGTTTGGTTCTACTGTGAAACCGAGGAACTCCAGAATAGATTCCTGGAGCAGGCAGAGGAAGAAGGGCTCGTCACCATGAGTGGTGAAAACCCGACTTCTCTTTCTCTCCAGCATTTTTATGGAATCAACGGAGATGGGACAATGGGATACATCTCCCATTTCATCTGGCTTAAGTCTTTCCATGCAGATAACAAAGATATCCTGCGGATTGACTATGACCGGTTCATCTCCGGTGAAGATGACTACATCAGTCATATCCCTCACATGGAGCGAGTCAGTTGATTATTCAGAGGTTTTGGAAACTAAGCACTGCTGAACAGAGACAGGCGGCTATATAATGAACACAGCGATGCGATATCGCTTTTCCCTCACGTTTTATAGCACAAACGGAGCTCCGATTTATCGGAACTCCGTTTGTATTTATTCTCAAATCAAAACACAATCTTCTTCACTATGCTTTACGGATTGCAATTGTCGCATGGCGTATATCCTAATTGAATCAGGTAATTCCGATCGCCTGTGTAATACCATTTATTGGATTCTTTCATTCTCTTCACTGAAGCACAGTCTGGCCGGTGGAATACATGGGAATTTGTATTTGCTACATAGCTACCTGTTGTAGTTGGATTTGTTGGTCCCGCTGGATTAGTCGTCTGCTTAAGCGCTTTTCCATATACATAAGCCGCTGTCATGCCAACGACCATCGTACCACTGGCATTTTTGTGGTATGGAAATACCCAATAAAAACTGTATTCCGTGGTAGATGCTCCTGTATGCGTGAAAGATGTTCCTACTCACCGTTGTAAGAAGTGTACGGAATTCGATTGCAGGACAATGTGTCCCTCTTATGTGTCCATGCATTGTTCTCTTTTAGACAAGCCTCCATATGTGTGTACGTGCTGTCCTGAGGAGAAGACCTGTAGACGCAGCCACGCT
>JAEEGK010000213.1_pt1 | contig 143928 bp, 121 predicted proteins | sample 8958771 | NCBI WGS metagenome assembly JAEEGK01 (sample SAMN16246547, study PRJNA631951) | gut metagenome | biome: gut microbiome; feature: rumen; material: SC-attached | host: Bos | place: Iran: Karaj | collected 2018-10 | reverse complement strand
CCGATCGATTGACGGCTGCGTGCGCCACCCACGTAATCCCGGAAGGGGAGGGCGTCAGGAACGACTTGCTCACCTCCGGTGTGACGAATAAGCCCCTCAAGGTGCTTGGAAATGGCAATATGCGGGGAATCGACCTCACTTTCTATACCCGTACGGCTGAAATCCTTCAGAAGGCATCCGATATCCGGTCGTCTTTCGGGATTTCAGGAAATGCCTTTGCCTTCTTGTTCGTCGGCCGTTTCGACCGGGACAAGGGGCTTGGCGAATTGGTGCGGGCTTTCCGCCTGCTGGAGCACGACGGTGCCGATGTGCATCTGCTCCTGGCTGGCGCTGAGGAACCGGACGGAAAGCCGCTGTCGGAATCCACGAAGCACCTGATCGCCACTTCTCCCCGCATCCACGTTTCGGACGGCTGGCAGGCCGATGTCCGCCCGTGGTATGCCGCAGCAGATGCACTGGTGCATCCCAGTTATCGGGAGGGCTTTCCCAACGTGGTGATTGAAGCTGGTGCGATGGGGCTTTCTTCCATCGTGACCGACATCAACGGTTCCCGTGAGATTATCCACGACGGGTCAAACGGCTTCGTCATCCCGTCTCACGACGAGGAGGCTTTATATGAAGCTATGAAGCGGTTTGCCACGAATCCCCAGATTGTGCGCTCGATGGCCTCGACGGCTCGCGACAGTGTGGCCGACCGCTATGAGCAGGATTATGTCCGCCAGTGTTTTAAGGATTTTTATCACAGAGTATTGCAATGATCGCTTTTTTCCTCGTGATTAAACGGAAATGTCCGGGACTCTGGAATCGGGTGGAAGACGTGAATGGGCTTCTGTTCCGGATCCGGTACCGTCGGCTTCCGGAAAAAGCGACCGAGATATTGAAGCAAAGGGAAGTTGCCGGTTATCGTTACTCGTTGCTGGAAGAAAAGGATTTGCCGGAGTTGAATGTTTTTTTGAATGCCCAGCCCGACGATAATCTCAAGTGGTTTCATCCGCATCCCTTCGATGCGAAGACGTTGCGCCGGCTTTGGCGCAATCCGGCTTTCCTGATGATGAAGGTGACGGCTCCCGACGGCCGGATGGCCGGCTATTTCTTTTTGCGCGGGTTTTTCATCGGCCGGGCCTTCACCGGCCTGATCGTAGACCGGGCGCATCAAAACCAGGGCATTGGTACGGTGATTTGGGCCAGTTGCGCCGATATCTGTCACGCCGCGGGCCTGAAGATGCAGGCCACCATTGCTCCCGAAAACCAGCCTTCCGTCAAATCGTGCCACCGCGCGACGGAGGTCCGGCAGATTGCAGATCTTGACGACGGTTATATGGCCGTTCAGTGTTCCCCGAAAAAATAAAAAAATAGATATGGCTATGAAAGGATTTCAAAGGAAATGGCGCCGGCTCGTCCTCGTCTTGGTCGGCGTGATGGCGGCGTTACCGATGCAGGCGCAGATCGACGACAAGTACAAGGACTATCGGGAAGTTTATCGCGACACGGTGACGATGGCACCGCAGGAGTATGTCTTTCTGCAGAAAGATACGCTGGTGGACCCGTACCGGGTGGTCACCAACCGCTTTGGCAAGAACTGGTTTGTTTTTGCTACGGGAGGCGCTCACACTTTCCGTGGAGACTACTCCAATCTCGGCCCCTTCAAGGGGACGATTTCGCCCGACTGGAGCGTGGGTGTCGGCAAGTGGTTTATGCCGTGGGTGGCCCTGAAGGCGGAATTCATCCAGTCCAACTCGCGGGGCTATACGGCCTATCAGACCGGTCACTATGGCTATCAAGACGTTTCCGGTGCCGACTACCGGCTTATGAAAACGCCGTGGTGGGATGTCAGCCTGTCGGCAATCCTGAACCTTTCGAGAATGTATTACGGCTACGAAGGAATCGGCAGCCGCCGGCTGATGAACCAGTGGATGCTCAGCGCCGGTGTCGGCGGAGTCCACCATATGGGATATAACCACGCTTACGGTTCGGACAACGAGCTGAGCGCTCATACGGAACTTCAGTACAGCCGTTTCTTTACACCCGACAAACGCTTTTCCCTCGACATCAAAGCCCGCGCCCTGGTTTACCAGACCAACTTCGATCTGGAATACGGCCAGGCCGATCACGCTGCCAACAAGATCGATGCGAACCTGGGGCTTCACGTGGGTTTCACCTTCTATCTCGGCAAGAAAGGCAGCAACGGCTGGAACCGCGTGATGACGACGGTCTATCGTGATTCCCGTACGGAGCGGGAAATCCAGGTGATGAAAGTCAAGGAGGAAGAAGCGATCATCGAGCGGGAAAAACCGGTCCGCAACGGTACGCTCACTTTCTTCGTGTTCTATCCGAACAACTACTCGGGCCGCAACGATGCGCCACAGATTTCGACCTCTGCCGTCAATGCGATCGACTATCTGGCCGGCGGTATCTTCACGCAGAAGCGATATGCCGACACGGAAAAGGCGGCCGCCCGTATTCTTGCCGGGCAGTCGCTCAATGGATTGGCTACGGTCGATCTGCCTACGGAAACAGCCGACCGTGATTTCGCCGTCAATTACGTCCCCCGCGGCTATGAGATGCTGGAAGGAACTCCGATCTCGTTGAGCCTCGACTACGAGACGATGAACGAGTTCCGGGATAAGGCGGGCTACTACTACGCCCCGATCTTCGATAACCTGAATGTCTGGAAGTATCGTATTGACGACGCCACACTGGGCCAGCATCTGCTCAGCAGTGCAAACTATCAGGAGACCAATTCTTATGGTTTGAACGCCCACGCCGGCCTGGAAACGGTCACCCGCTTTATGGATATCAGCGAAGGCGATGAACTGGTGAGTTTTGCCGATGTTTACGCAGCGCTGCACGCCAACGAAGGTTATGTTTCGCAATTCACCGACGAAGCCGCTGTCGCCCATGTGCGGAAAATCTTCGACAAAGGCATCGTGATGCTCATTCAGGTTGAGGGTCTGGCCACTAGCCAGGACAACTATTCCGGCGCGGATGCCAATCGTGTGGGTACGGAGCGCAATGCAGCGCTTGCCGAGAACCGCGCGAATACCGTGATCTCCTGGCTTACCGGGCATAAGGAGCTGCAGGATGTCAAGTCGCAGATCTATCTGATCAACAACCAAGACGGCATCCGGACGGTGAACGATCCGAGCACGCGCGGTCTGAACGCCAAGCTCAACCGTTGCGTGAAGGTGCGGATCCGCTATATGATCCAGGAAGACTGACGGGCGATGTGGCCCTTTTCCAGGAAAAAGTCCCTTCTTGCACGCGGTTTCCTGCGCGGCTGGACGGATTGGCATAGCCATATCCTTCCGGGTGTGGACGACGGAATTCCTTCTCCCGAAGCCGCTTTGGAGGTGCTGCGCTGGTATGAGGAGCAAGGCATCCGGGAAGTATGGCTGACGCCCCACGTGATGGAGGATTATCCCAATACGCCGGCCGGGCTGCAAGCGCGGTTTGAAGACCTGCAGCGGCTGTGGACCGGCTCAGTCCGGCTGCATCTGGCTGCCGAGCATATGCTCGACGCTCTGTTTGAAACACGGCTGAAGGCCGGGGAGCTACTGCCCATCGGCGAAGCAGGCGACAGACTGCTCATAGAGACCTCATATTACAATGCTCCAATGAAATTCGCGGAGTTGCTGGAACAGGTCAAGGCACGTGGCTTTCACCCCCTGCTGGCTCATCCGGAGCGCTATTTTTATATGGAGGAAACGGATTACCACCGCCTTCACGACTCCGGCGTGGAATTTCAGCTCAACCTGCCTTCTTTATGCGGTATGTATGGCGAAGCGCCTGCCCGGAAAGCGCGCTTCCTTTTGAAAGCAGGATACTATACTTGTTCCGGTTCGGATCTGCATAGCCTGGGGGCGTTCCGCGCGTCGCTCGCTACGCCGGTTCGACCCATTCAATTTTAATCCCTCTCCTCTCCATCCCCCGGAACCAGGTCATCTGGCGCTTGGCGAACTGGTGGATGGCGGTCTGGAGTTTGACGACCATCTCGTCGTAGGGGAGGGCGCCGGTGAGGTAGAGGGTGACGTATTTGTACTCGAGGCCGTAGTATAGGAGGTCTTCGGGTTGGAGTCCGCGGTCGAGCAGGCCGCGGACTTCGTTTATCAGGCCTTCGTCGAGGCGGGCGCGGAGGCGGCGGTCGATGCGTGCGTTGCGCTCTTCGCGTGAGACTGCGATGCCGATGTATTTCGTCTTTTTGGGCAGGAATTCCGAGCGGACCACGGGGTGCGACTCTTCCCAAATGGCGATTTCCAGGGCGCGGATAAGGCGCTGCCGCGTGTCGTAGTCGGTGGTGTTGTGGGGTTTTCGGAGCTTCTCGTAGCGGGCGATGAGCTCTTCGGTGGGTTGCTGCTCGAGTTCGGCGCGGAGCGCCGGATCGGGCGGCACGTCGGGGAGGTGGTATCCGCAGGTGGCAGCCTCGATGTAGAGGCCGCTGCCGCCGCAGAGGATCGGGGTCTTCCCGCGCTCAACGATGTCGCGGTACGCCCGCTCGAAGTCCTTCTGGTACTGGAAGATGTTGTATTTTTCTCCCGCGTCCACAATGTCGATCAGGTGGTAGGGGATTTCGCCGTAGTCGGCCAGGTCTTTGCCCGTGCCGATGTCCATCCCGCGGTACACCTGCCGCGAGTCGCCCGAGAGTATCTCTCCGTCAAGCTCCCGGGCCAGCTGGACCGCATAGCGCGTCTTTCCGGAGGCCGTAGGTCCGAGAATGCAGATCAGGTCGTAGCCTTCGGGAAGCATACGGCTAATCGTCGTCGTTGTCGGAGGGTTCGACGGGAAGCTGGATTTCCTTGAAACGTTTGGCGCGCCGCTGCCAACGTTCGCGGGCGAACTGCTGCATATCGGCGACCTCGTCGTTCTCGTCGATGATCTCCAGGCCGAGGATGGTCTCGATGATGTCTTCGAGCGTAAGGATGCCCTGGAAGCAGCCGTACTCGTCGATGATCAGGCCGATCTGTTCTTTCTTGGCCAGGAGCGTGTCCCAGATGTCAGCCACGGACTGTTCTTCATTGAAGAAGGTGACATCGCGCTTGATCTCGCTCAGGCGCATGTCGAACTTGTCTTCGGCCAGGCATTCGAGCGCCTCGCTGCGGAGGATGTAACCCGTGATGTATTCGGGGCTCTCACTATAGACCGGGATGCGGGAGTAGTGCTCGAAATCCTTGTCCTTGTAGAAGTTGCGCAGGGTCATGTTCTCCGAGGCGATCTGGGCGACCACCCGTGGCGTCATCACGTCGTAGGCCTTCACATTGTCGAGTTTGATGACGTTCTGGATGATGCGGTTCTCGTCTTTGTCGATCACGCCTTCTTCTTCGCCCACATTGGCCATTGCCGACACTTCCTCGCGGCTCACCGAGGCTTCGTCGTCGTCTTTCTGGAAGATGCGCGTGATCAGTTCGATGAGGATCACGATAGGGTACATCAGCACGATCAGGCCGCGCAGGACGCTCGTCGTGAAGCCCATCAGCTTGCGGTAGTACGATGTGCCGATGGTCTTCGGGATGATTTCAGCGAAGATCAGGATGAGCAGCGTGGTGATGGCCGACATCCACCCGAACAGTTCGGAGCCGCCGAGCAGCTGTGCCTGCCGGCCCACGCCGGCTGCTCCGATGGTGTTGGCAATCGTGTTCAGGGCCAGGATCGCGGCAAGCGGCCGGGCGCTCTCATCCTTGTATTGCATAAAACGCGTTGCGGGCTTGTAGCCCTCGTCTTCCCGCATCGTGATGTAGGAGATGGGTGTGGACAGCAGCACCGACTCGAGGATCGAGCAGAGGAAGGAGATGCCCATCGCACCCAGCAGGAAGAGCAGTAGAAGCGTAATCGGCGACATTATCGGGTTTTTCTAGTCAAAGTTCCGTTATCGGAGATTTCCAGACCGTACTGGCCGCGGAAATCGGCTTCCGAGAGGCTGCGCATATGCTGCGCGACCTTGTCGGAAGCATCCAGTTTCGGGCCGGTGCCCTGGGTCTGGATGAAGGAGTGGATGCGTCCCTCGACAAACTGACCGTCGCGGGTGATGCGGGCCACAAGCACGGGCGCATAGCCGTTGACTCCGGACAGGTTCACACCGAAGGTGGTGCAGAAGTTGCCGAGGCTGTAGGCAATCAGCCGGCCGTTGTAGCTTTCCAGCGCGCGCGTCACGTGCGGGCCGTGGCCGAAGACGATATCCGCGCCCAGGTCGATGCAATGGTGGGCGAAGGCCCGCAGGTTGCCGCGGTTTTCGCCCAGATAGGTCTCGGGGCCGTTGGGCAGGTGGGAGAATTTCGATCCTTCCGCCCCGCCGTGGAAGGTCACCACGAGGATATCGCACTGCGGACGCAGTTCCGTGACGATCCGTGTCACGGACGCCGTGTCGGTGTGTTTCAGCGTATAGGAGTTGTGTCCGAACGAGCAGATGCCGTAGCGGACGCCGTCTTTTTCGACGACAGTGCTTTCGCAATCGGGAAGGCCGCTGTAACGGATGCCCTCTCTTTCGAGCAACGTGCGGGTACGTTCCAGCCCGTAGGTGCCGAAATCGTTGGTGTGGTTGTTGGCCAGGTTGAGGTAGTCGAAGCCGGCATCCTTGAGCAGGTGCACATAACTCTCAGGCATCCGGAATGCGTAATTATTGGCTGCAGAAGTGTTCTTTGTGCAGATGCCGCCCTCGCAGATCACTCCTTCCAGGTTGCCGGCCGCCAGGTCAGCGTCGAGGAAGAGTTGCTTCACGTCGGCGAAGATATCGGCTCCGTCGTTCTGCGGCAGGCGCTTTGCGGGGTAGGTGGTGCCCATCATAATGTCGCCGCACATCGCGATGGTCAGCAGGGAGTCGGGCGCGGGCTGCGGTTGCGCGGGCCCCTGAAGGGGTGCCTGCGCCTGCGCCCGCGCGGTCACGCAGGCGAGCGCCAGGATGATTGTCAGCAGGATGCGTCTCATTTCTTACCCTTCTTGTGCTGCTGCTGCTGTTGTTGCGCCAGACGCTGTTCCTTGGAAAGCGGGCGGTAGTTCGTCTTCTCGGGCTCGATCCGCCGGGCCGGAATCTTTTTGGTGTAGGCATACACCAGCAGGGCGATGCCCGCAAGGATAAACGGGATGCTGAGCGACTGACCCATATTGATGGTCATATTCTCTTCGAAGCCCACCTGCGGCTCCTTGATGAACTCGATCAGGAAACGCATGCCGAAGCAGACGAGGAAAAACATTCCGAAGAACCAGCCGCGGTAGAGCTTGTCGAGTTTCTTCTGGTACATCAGGGCCAGGAAGATGCCGAGGATCAGATAGGAGAGCGCCTCGTAGATCTGCGTAGGATGCTTGGGCAGGGTCTCGCCGCGACGGACAAAGATAAAGCCCCAGGGCAGGTCGGTCACGTCGCCGTAGATTTCGGAGTTGAACAGGTTGCCCAGGCGGATGAAGCAGCCGGCGAAGGCTACCGCAATGACCAGGCGGTCAAAGAGCCAGAGCATGTCGAACCCGTTTTTCTTGCCGTAGCGGTGGACATACCACCATACGGCCAGCATCACGCCGATGGCGCCGCCGTGTGAGGCCAGACCGCCCCGCCAGGGCATGAAGATTTCGACCCAGTGTGCCTTTGTCAGGTAGTAGGAGGGTTCATAGAACAGGCAGTGGCCGAGCCGGGCGCCCACGATGGTGCCGATGAGCAGAGCATAGAGCAGCGGCTCCAGCAGTTTGGTGTCCACGCCTTCGCGTTTATAAAACTTGATGAAGAACCAGTAGCCCAGCGGGAAACCTGCCACGAACAGCAGTGAGTACCAGCGCAGGGTAAGCGGCCCGAGTTTGAAGATGATCGGGTCGACGTTCCAGGTGACGGATAAGAAATCTATCATACAGATATGATTATGCTCGATGACCTGTTACTGTTTCAAGACTACGGGCCCGTTGGGCCCTATCCCTCCCATCGCAAGCGATGGGCCCCTCCCACTCACGACTGCGTGGGCGCAGACGGTCTTGAAACGGTAACAGGTCATCATAAAACTATCTTGTTAATCGTGAAAAAACGCTTAAAGGAAGGGCGCGGCCGGCGCGGTCGCGGAGGACGAGTTCGCCGTAGTCGAGTTGCGCAGATTTCGTGCCGAAGGCATTGCGTACCAGCGTGTCGGCCAGCACGGCCGAGTAGCCGTTGGAGTAGAGGTTCAGGACGAGGAAACTGTTTTCGGGCGCCAGGATCGCGGCGCAGGCCTGCAGCAGTTCGTAGAGGCATTCGTCGAGTTTCCACCGTTCGCCGTCGGGGCCGTGGCCGTATGCCGGCGGGTCCAGGATGATGCCCTGATATTTGTTGCCCCGGCGGGCCTCCCGCTTGGCGAACTTCAAGGCGTCCTCGATGATCCACCGAATGCCGTCCATGCCGCTGAGCTCCATATTGCCCCGCGCCCAGGTGACTACCTGGCGCACGGCATCGAGGTGCGTGACCTCGGCGCCGGCCTTGCGGGCGGCCAGCGAGGCCGCGCCGGTGTAGGCGAACAGATTGAGCACCTTCGGCGCCGCAGCCTGTTTCCGGGCGATGTCGCCGACGCTTTGGGCGATGAAATCCCAGTTCGGCGCCTGCTCGGGGAATACGCCCACGTGCTTGAAAGACGTGAGGCCCAGCCGCAGGTTGAAGCCCACGGCGGGATAGGCGATCGTCCACTGCTCCTGCATCTTGTGGAGCATGTTCCAGGTGCCGCTGTCTTCCTTGCCCGCCTTGCCGAACCCGGCGCCGGGCTTGAACTCGGTGTGCGCCACCCGCCGCCATTCCGCGTCGGAAAGCGCCTTCGGCCACAGGGCCTTCGGCTCCGGCCGGATGGTCACATACGGCCCCCACCGCTCGAGCTTCGAGAAGTCGCCCGAGTCAATCAGTTCATAGTCTTTCCACGCCGCGGATGGTTGTTCGATCGTCATAATCTACAAAGTTAATTATTTTTCTGCGATATACCGAATAACTCCGAACCTCTCCGGTCATGACCTGCCCGGCCTTTTTGCGTTGCAGCACCTGGCCCCATTTTGCCCCCCCACCCTTTTTCGCTGCAACGGACGCAGTTGATTGTCAGCCGATTATAAGAGTTGATCCCCTCGTTTTTCGAGGGGATCAACTTCTGTAAGTACCTGATTGTCTGATGCGTACATTGCAGCGCATAAAAAAGCGCGCATCGTCAAGCCCGGCTCGACCACTCCGTCATGCCCGGCTTGATCGGGCATCTAAAGCCGCTCGAGTTTGTATCCCAGCAGGAACAGCTCGATAGAGGCGCCGATGCGGTAGAGAACCTGGACCGTGCGGGCGAAAACGTAGTAGGCGCGAGGACTTTGCGGCTCGATGTGCTCGTGGCGGATCATCGTGAGGGCTTCGACGGCGCAGTTCGACAGCATGTCCGCGATGCGGCGGGCCGGTTCGCTGTCAAGCTCATAGCCGAGAACGCGTTGAACGATCTGCTCATCCAGATCATCGAAGCCGCGGGGGCCTTGCAGGTCGGCGTAAGTCACCTGTTGATAAGCTTGCCAGTCGGCATCCCAGAATTTGGCGATGGCCATTCCCAGATAGCCCGCCCAGGCGACAGAAGCCTCGGGGTAAGCCCGATACTCCCGCACGGCATCCCGCAGATAAGGTTCGGCCAGCGATTCGGAGAATTTGCATTCGATATCGTCGTTCTCCAGCAGGATGCCGCCCATCAGGTTGTAGGCGGTGCAGAGGCTCACCAGCGAGTCCTGGAGCCGACGCTCATATTGACTGAGGTATTCTTGTTCCTCCATGGACGTATGCCCTCTAATGCTCGATATCAGCGGCTATAAACGACGCCGTGAACGGGTTCTCCGTAGAAACTGAGCGGAATCTCGCGGGTCAGCTGCAGTTCTCCCGAAGCAGCATCACGCCGATAGAGTTGGATGCAACGCGCATTCTTGCAGAAAACGGCCATGAACTCGCCCGGGGGAAGTCCTTCCGGCAGGAAGAAGAAATCCCGGACGTGGGCACCGGTGGGCTGGAAACCCACGTGTCGCAGCGAGCCGTCGGATAGCACTTCGCAGATGACCAGCCCGTCGCCGCCGTTGCGGAGCGAGGCGTAGAGATGCCGACCGTCGGGGCTCAACTGAATGTCGCCGCCGGCTTGCGAAGTGAAGTCCGGGCTGCCCACCGGCAGCTGTTGCAGCAGGACAGGCCGGTCACCGGCCGCTGTGTAGTCGGGCATGGCATAGACGAGTATCTCGTTGCTCAGTTCCGTGATAACGTAGAAATGAGAACCGTCCTGGCTGAAAACCAGGTGACGCGGTCCGCTCCCGGCCGGAGCTGGAATGTCGAAGAGTCGTTCGAGCCGCAGCGAGCGGTCGAGCCTACCGTCGCAAAGCGGGCGCACCGTGCCGTCGAACAGACGCAGCACATGAATGCTATCCGTTCCCAAGTCCACGGCCAGCAGCAGATTTCCGTAGGGAATCAACTGATGGATGTGCGAAGATCCCTGCCGGCTGGCGATCGGGCCGAATCCTTCGAAATGAACCACCTGGACCGCCGAGTCAATGCGTCCGGAGCGAACGGGGAAAAGCGTCACGGTTCCGCCGGAATAGTCGGCCGTGAGCAAGGCCCCGTTGTCGGGGTCCCCGCATTGGTTGAAATACCCTGGGAGGTAAACCATGTGGCAAGGGTCGGGCGAAGTGCCGCGGATTTCCGACAATCGTTCGATGCGGCCGTAAGGCAGGGGCTTGAGGCGGTCGTAAGGATGGACCCGGAAAGAATAGACGCCGGAATCGTCGCCGCATTCCGACACGGCAAAGAGATACCTCTTATCGGGCGAAAGCGCCAGATAAGAGGTATTCTTGGCTTCAAACGCGCTGATGCCCAGTACGTCGAACGTGGCTACGCCCAGTTCAAGGAGCAACAGCCGTTGACCGTAGGTCCCGACAATCAGTTCCATCGCGTGCGGACCTTAGGTTCAGGAACTAGGCTTCGCGGATCGCTGCGATGCCGGGCAGATCTTTGCCCTCGATGGCTTCGAGCATCGCGCCGCCGCCGGTGGAGACGTAGCTTACCTTGTCGGCATAGCCCATCTGGCTCACAGCTGCAACCGAGTCACCGCCACCCACGAGGGTGTAAGCGCCCTTGGCAGTCGCTTCGGCCAGCGCCTCGGCAATCTGCAGCGTGCCTTTCGCGAAGTTCGGCATCTCGAACACGCCGACCGGGCCGTTCCACAGCACGGTCTTGGAGTTCAGGATGATATTCTTCCAGTTCTCAATCGACTTCGGACCGGCGTCCATGCCCTGCCAGCCGTCCGGAATCTCATGCGAGGGAACGGTCTGGACGTTGGCGTCGTTGCTGAAGTCGTCGGCCACGCGGGTCTGCACCGAGAGGGAGAGGTTCACGCCGCGCTCCTTGGCCAGGGCAATGATCTCGCGGGCGTCGGGAATCAGGTCGTCTTCGTGGAGCGAGTTGCCGATCTGGCCGCCTTCGGCCTTGATGAAGGTGTAGCCCATGCCGCCGCCGATAATCAGGTTGTCCACCTTGGTTACCAGATTCTTGAGCACCTCGAGTTTCGAGGAGACTTTCGAGCCGCCGATGATGGCCGTGAAAGGATGCTGGGCGTTCTTGAGCACGTTGTCGATGGCACGGATCTCACCTTCCATGAGGTAACCGAACATCTTGTCTTCCGGGAAGTACTTGGCGATCAGGGCCGTGGAGGCGTGAGCGCGGTGTGCCGTGCCGAAAGCGTCGTTGATGTAGCAGTCGGCGTAGGAGGCGAGTTTCTTCGTGAAGGCCTTCTGGCTCTCCTTGACAGCTGCCTTGGCGGCTTTCTTTTCCTCGTCGGTGGCGTCGTCAGCCAGTCCGCGGGGCTTGCCTTCCTCCTCGGCGTAGAAACGCAGGTTCTCGAGCACCAGCACTTCGCCCGGTTTCAGGGCCGCAGCCTGTGCATCAGCCTGCTGGCAGTCCGGCGCGAACTGTACCGGTACGCCGAGGTACTGCTCCACGCGTGCGAGGATGTGCTTGAGGGAGAATTTCTCCGCGGGTCCTTTCGGACGGCCGAGGTGCGACATGATGATCAGCGCACCGCCTCCGGCGAGCACTTTCTTCAGAGTAGGGATGGCAGCCCGGATGCGGGTGTCGTCGGTAATCTCGAACTTTTCGTTGAGGGGGACGTTGAAATCGACGCGGACAATGGCTTTCTTGCCGGTGAAATCGTAGGAATCAATCTGTTTCATATCGTGTTAAACGTTTATATCCGTTTCTAATCGCTTCAAAACGCAAAGATAACAAAAAGCTATGATACTGTTTTTTTCTTTTTCCGACCCGCCCGTACGAGGGCCTCGTCGATGATCCACTGTAGCTGTCCGTTGGTGCTGCGGAATTCATCGGCGGCCCATCGCTCGAGCGCTTCGAAAGTATCGGCGTCGATTCGAAGTACGAAATTCTTGGTTCCCTCTTTCGCCATGCTTAGTTATATAAGGTACCCGTGTTGACGACCGGCTGGGCGTTGTCCTCGGCGCAGAGTACCACGAGCAAGTTGCTGACCATGGCGGCTTTGCGTTCCTCGTCGAGTTCCACGACGCCTTCTTCCTTCAGGTGGTCGAGGGCAAGTTTCACCATCGACACAGCGCCTTCCACGATCTTCTCGCGGGCGGCGATGATGGCATCTGCCTGCTGGCGGCGGAGCATCACGGCGGCGATTTCCGGGGCGTAGGCCAGGTAGTTGATGCGGGCTTCGATGGCTTCGATGCCTGCGATGGAGAGGCGTTCGTTAAGCGTGTCGGTCAGCACGTCGTTGATCTCTTCAGCGCCGGAGCGGAGGGTAATGTCGTCAACCCCCGGATTGCTGTTCTCGTCGTAGTTGTAGTTGCCGGCCACTTGGCGGAGCGCAGCATCGGCCTGCACCTTGACGAAACTCTCAAAAGCCTTCATTGTGGAGCTCAGACTGCCCTGGTTGCTCATGGTCTGCGAGTCGATCTCAAAGAGGCTCTTGTACACGTCCTTCACGCGCCACACGAGCACCAGGCCGATGAGGATCGGGTTACCGCTCTTGTCGTTGACTTTGATGGCTTCGGCGTCGAAGTTGCGGGCGCGCAGCGACACCCGCTTTTTGGAAAGCAGAGGATTGACGTACCAGAAGCCGTTCTCGCGGAAGGTGCCGCGGTACTTGCCGAAGAACACCAGCGCACGGGCCTCGTTGGGCTCAAGTTTCACCATGCCGATGGCCAGGAAGATGATGAGCAGGAAAGAGACGGGAATGGTTATCCCGATCAGCATGTCAGGTTTGGCAGCCCCCGTGGCGGCGTACTTGAAGATGAAAATGTCGGCCACGATGATGGCCAGGATCAGGAACAGCGCGATGAAACCGCTGATCTTGAAGCCTTTGAACTCGAAGTCTTGGGTTTTCGTATTCATTGTAATATCATTTTGATATCACAAATGTATATCAAAAAAACCATTCCTCCAAATTTATTTCTGTATCTTTGCAACGTTTTGCGGCCCGGCCGCATCTATACGCTGTATGGCAAAGGTGAAAAAGAAAAGCACGGTGGAGATCCGCAACAAGAAGGCTGGATTCGAGTACGAGTTTCTCGAACACTTCACGGCCGGTATCGTGTTGAACGGAACCGAGATCAAGTCGATCCGCGCAGGCAAGGCCTCGCTGGTCGATAGCTGGTGCTATTTCGTAAACGGGGAACTCTATGTCAAGAACATGAATGTGGCCGAATATTGGTGGGGCTCTGCATTCAGCCGCCAGGATCCCCGCCGCGACCGCAAACTCCTTCTTACAAAGAAGGAACTCCGCAAACTAGCCCGCTCCGTGAAAGAAAAAGGCCTTACCATCGTCGCCACCCGTCTCTTCATTGCCGAAAACGGCTACGCCAAGCTCAACATCGCCCTGGCCCGCGGCAAACGCGAATTCGACAAGCGCGAAACCATCAAAGAAAAAGACCTCCGCCGCGACAGCGAGCGGGAGTAATCTGGAGGGTATAAAGGAAAGGAGCCGTCCGTTTCCAGGCGACTCCCCCGAGTCGGGCATCGGATTGTATCGAATCAAATTGTTCAAACAATCATTAAAGCCAGCGCCAATGACTGTGAACAAATTCCTTGCGGCCATTTCGTCTACGCCAGTAGGAGCGGACGAAAACGGGATTGTCATATGTACCCCGTACAATAATGACAATCGTCACTTTACATAGATGTTCATGGATAATAGATAATTGAGTGACAATGAAAGGGAGGATTGTCAGAAAGTACCTGCCCGACTATGGAACAAAGAAAGAGAGCATCGAAGCTCTGTCTTGGGTTCCGATGCTCTCCTGCACATATTCGGTCAGGTAATGACCGGATCCTCAATTATCTATTTCCAGTACAAAGATAAGTATGAAATTTCGAAATGCTTTGACAAAAAAGCAATTTAATAGTGGCGGATCTATTCTGGTCGCGACAGGACTTGGCATTTCTACTGACCTCAAACCCTTCGGTGAGCGAATCGGCCCTCTCTGCTCACCACACGGCACATGGTCTTTCCCCATCGAGCGGCCGTTTGGGTTTTCCTCGGCCAGGCCCGGGAGCCCTCCTCAGGCTCCTGCGGGCCTGGACGGGAGAAAACCCGCTTCAGCCACGTATGGCCAACCCTCTCGATTACTCCCTTTAGGCTGCAACTGACTATCAACGCGGTTATCCTTGCCAGCCTGTTGGCAGGAGATAACCGCCTTCAATCTCCGCTGAATTACCCTGGTAGAGTCACAACTCCGCAAGCCCGTGGACACGACATCCTGCTGCCGTCTGACAGGCTCTTCTCGGGCTCGCTTTGTACATCTCGTCTGTATACCCCTCGTTTGTACACATTGTGTCCATCCCGAGCCGGATAGTTCACCGATCTATCTATGGCTGGCTGCCTTCTGCCGGGCTTGGGCAGGTTTACGGAAAGCCCAAGCCCGTTGTCTCATCATCTGACCATCGACAGATGGCACTTTATCGGGCTCGCCAAGTGACTCATATTTTGAGCGCCGTCTATGATAATGGGCGGTTATCTCCTGCCAGCGCAACGGGTCCCGGAGTCCCGGGTCCCGGACTTGCGCTGTCAAGGATAACTGCGAAATCTGTCACTGGCTGATTACGAAAGCGATTAACTAGTCAGGTCAATCTTGGCTGAGGCGGTTATCTCCCGGCCGGGCCCGCAGGAGCCTGAGGAGGGGCTCCCGGGCCCGGCCGAGGATAACCGTTCGGCCACAAAGGGGTTTATAGGTCACGGTCCAGGGGAGGTCCATTAGTCGAGACTTGAGAGGGAACAATTAGTTGTAGTCCTGAAAAGGGTCAGCCTTTATATCCCACTTTTTTGTACGTATAAGTGTGTGCCTATGTAATCGTCTGCCGCGGTTGACATGAAAATAGCGCTGATTCTTAATTGATTAGCTAAGCTACCGCGGAGGGTCTGCTCATTGAGCGCAGACCTGCCGCGCCAATTACTGTTTCTGGTCCCTGGCAGGCCGATACCCGCGGCAGACGATTACACAAAAGCTTAGAAAAGCAACTCCTAGTATTTCCGATGATTCTGATTTGACTATTTAAGGTCATTGTTCTGACGCGAAACGGATGGTTTATCTGTCTCGTCCGTTTCGCGGCCAGAAAAACAACGGAAAGACGTATATTTCGTCTTCGAAACGGACCAAGTGGCGCCGTCAGCCGCGTCGCGTACAAACAAGCAGCGCAAAACCCAGGCGATCGAAATCTAAAATCAGGCGGGGGCGATAGCTGTGGCACTTATGTGGCTGAAACTCAGGATATTCCCAACAATCGCTTGCGTAAAAGTGCGCAAGCGAATATTAGGAAGTAGCTGATTTCCAGGGTAATAAGTGCCACACAAATACGGACAGGCAAAACCTGTCTTTCCTGGGGGAGGCGACTGGTTGGATATTGGATAGAAGTGAGTGTCCGGAAGCGAGGCTACGCGATAATCTCAAGCCAGGCGCGGGGGACGGAGGCGCGGGCGAAGAGAGAGTCGAGGAGGGAAACAACGACGTAGTGCTTTCCCTGGAGTTCGAGGATGCGGCCTTCGACACCTTGGAGCGGACCCTTGGCGACGCGGACGCGGGCGCCTTGTTCGAGGGGGCGGTCCATCAGGCCGCCTTCTTCTGTGGAGAGATCCAAGACCCGGCGGAAATCTTCCATCGCCTTGTCGGGGACGACCATCAGGTGGCGGGTAGCGTGGTCGAAGAGATAATCGGCTTTCAGGCCGCGCTCATGGATCAATGCGAGTGCATCGGGTTGCGTGGCCCGGATGAAGATCAGACAGTTGATCACGGGTTTCTCCACCGTCCGGCCTCGCCAGCCACGGGTCTTCACCGTCGGAACAAAGTGCTCCACACCGAAGAAAGCCAGCCGGTCGCGGACACCGATCTCCGCTCCGTGCCGCGTCCGCGCCACGAACCAATGCTTTCCGTCATTCTCTATTATCCCCGCCATCAGAAGATAAACTCCTAACTAAATTACCGGCAAGTTACCAAAATAATTCAGAATGACAATACCGGGAGTTCCTTGGGGCACTATCCGGCTACGAGTGAATAAAGGAGCCTGCGGGTTGAGCGCAGGCTCCAAACGCTGAAGGTCGGACAGAATCACTTTATGAAAAGGGCAGGTGCCGAGGCGAAGACGTTGGTAGGCCTTCACTTTGACAAGTTTAAGAGTGCTGTACACATTGTACAGGCTCACAACGATGTAAAGAATCCTTTTCTTCATTGTTATATGTGATTTGAATCTTGTAAAAGGATCTCAGAGGGTTGGGCGAAGTACCCCTTCAGCGTATGTGTCAGAAAAAGGCATTTCAGATGGGGCTGAAATGCCTTTCGTGTGAATAAGATTCAAACGCGTGAAGCGTTACTCACATATAACAATGCAAAGATAAGCACTAAAAACCAAAATGCTTTTACAAATAAGCAATTTTTAGAATTTCCGTCCGATGATGATACTCAGGAACGTCAGTCCAAGAACCTTCAGGTCGAACCAAACAGAACGGTTCCGCAGATAGTAGAGATCAAGGTCGAGCCGCGTGAGCATCTTCTCCAGCGTGTCGGTGTAGCCGTTATAAAGCGTGGCGTAGCTTGTCACGCCGGGACGGATCTGGTAGAGGTAGCGGTAGCGGGGATTGCGTGCCATAATCTGGCCGATATAGAAAGCTCGCTCGGGACGATAACCAATGAGCGACATGTCGCCACGCAGGACATTCCACAATTGCGGCAGTTCGTCAAGATGATGGGCCCGGAGGAAGCGGCCTACACGCGTCAGCCGCGGATCCTCCTCGCCGCTGTAGAGCTGGGGACTGTCCACCGCTTCGGCATCTTCCCGCATCGAACGGAACTTATAGATATGGAACGGTTGCCCGTGCATTCCGATCCGTTCTTGCGCGTAAAGTACCTTCCCGCCATCCTCAAGCTTGACAGCAGCCGCACAGGCGGCAATCAGCGGAGAGAAGAGGATCAGCAGCAGGGCTGAGGCCACAGCGTCGAAACTCCGCTTCACCAGCCGCCCTGCCAGACTCATTCCGTCGTGCTGAGGGTGATCGTTCAGCGTGGTTTCCGAGGTGGACCCGTCACCGCCATCAGGTTCGTTAGGGAAGAGGATTGCGTCGATGCCGCCCAAGCGCCATTGCAGCGCATCTACGTCGTGTGCGTTTTCACAGTAATAGACCAAGCGGTCGTGGATGACCCGCCCAGCCATCGCAGGGTCCTGAGTCAGCAAGCCCACCACATTGTAGATACCTCCGGCGTCGGCTTCGTCGGCCAGTTCCAGAGACGGTATACCGGTGCCCGCTACCAGCACATTCTTCTTTCCGACTACTGCATTGACTTCGTCATCGCCCTTCGTCGAGAAAAGGCGGGCTGCCAAGCGGATGTAAAGCAGGAAAACGCTGGTAAGCAGCAGATCGGCCAACAGGAGCGAGAGAGACATCATGGCCGATAAGGAGGGTACTAGACGGATAAGCAGCACCACGGCCAACAGTATCTCCTTCACGATAATGGCCATGACCACATGACCGAGCGAGCGAATCGTGGCGAAACGCCGTACGTAGCGGTAACAACCCGTGGCAAAGAACCCTGCCAAAGAGGCGACCAGCGAGAACCCCATCCATCGAAGGACAATGGACATGAAGCCGGGAACCGCGCTGGTCAACCATCGCATCAGCAAGAGCGCCAGCAGAGAAGCCAGAACGGACAGGATGCTGTCCTGCATCAAAACCTTCCGTGAATCGTGATATTCTTCCTGTCCGGACATAATCGGCTGAATTGAAATGCGATAAATCGTGCAAAAATATAAAAAAAACACTTATCCGGAAGTGTTTTTTATAAAAAATCGCTTCCGGATAAGCGTAGGAGGCCGTTCGATGCGTTATTGGACCGCTACGAGAAGCGTCTGCAACTGTGAGATTTCGGTGGCGGTTAAAGCAGGAATAGAAGAACCCTGATACGGAGTTGTCGCCCAATTCACCACTTTTTCGTTAATCGTACTGCCTTCAAACTGACGCAGGTAATTGATCAAATACTTTAAAATGTACTCCGTATTACCCTGGCCCGGATCACTTCTCCTGCGCGTATGGCTGCCATCGAAACTTGTCAGTTCGTAGTCCTTTGACAGGTCGCTCTCAGATACACCGACTAGCGCTTCAATCAGGAAAGCCAGCGTACCGGTCCGGTCGGCCCCGCCGACGCAGTGCAGATACACAGCTTTCCCTTCGGAGAGTCACGCTGGTAACCGAAGCGCCGTCGCCGTAGAGCTTGAACTGCACATAGCCGCATACGTTCTTGAAGAGGAGCTTGTCGCTCTGGTTGTCGGTAACCGACACCATGGTGTTGGCACCGCGCGCGAACGAGACGCCGCCATAATAAGCCTGTTCGACAGGGAGGACAAGGGAGATCTTTCCGTCTGAAGAGACTGTCGTGCCGGAGGCATAGGGATAGACCGCATAGATATGGGGGACGGTCGCCCCGTCCATCGTGGCATTCGGGTTGACGGGGGCAAACGAGCCGCCCGTCGCACCTTCCTCTCCGGAAAAGCCGAACTCCAGGTTGTTGACCGTCCCATTGAAGAGCGAGATCTCGTCCCCGGCATTCCAGCGAAGCTCCCACGAGTCATTCATGAAGACCTTGGTCCCGGGCACAGTCTAGTTCTCGAACGAGGCGTAGAACACAAGCCCCGCCGCCGTCCTGGACTGCGGCTGCGGCTCGGGATCGACGGGCTGCAATTCCGTGTTGCACGCAACCAACAGCAGCAGCAATGAAGCGATGGGTAAGCCTCCGACCAACTGCATATTGACAGCGTCGTGAAGTGACGGTACCTTTGTGCCAAAAACACAAAGTCATGATGACGCGCGAACAAATCTTGGAGATAGACCAGTACTGCCAGGAACATGGGATATCTCTTCAAAGTTATTTTGACGAGCACGGCATAGCCCGTCATCAGTATTTCATCTGGAAGCGCAAGTATCGTCAACAGGATGAGCAGGCATCCGATTCCGGAACTTTCGTTCAGCTGCAGCCCGGAGGCGCGTTCGTTCCGTCCAGGATGTCGCCAGCCAAGACCTCCGGCAAGGCGAAAGCCGTGAATGAAGCGTCAGAGAGTTATCTGACGGTGGAAATCCGGACGACCTCGGGGACGGTTATGCGGATACAGGGAAGCATGACAGCTGCGCACCTGCGTGAAATAATCTCTGCGAAGTGATGTTCAGTCTGGACGTGAACTGCCGGTATTGGCTGTACAACAAGCCTGTCGATATGCGCAAGAGCTTCAACGGGCTGGGCGGCATCGTGACGAACGCGATGTGCGGGAACCTGCGTAACGGGGATGTCTATATCTTCATCAACGCCAGCCGGAACATGATGAAGATGCTACGGCATGAAGAAGGCGGCATGGTCCTCTATGCTGTTCGCCTGGACATGGGGAGGATGAGGGTCCCCGCAGTTGGTGGAGAAGACGTGATCTCATCCTCTCTCCAGTACGAAAACGTCATCGGGATGGTGCGCTCAGCACTCGACAGACCCTATGTGAGACGGATGAAACTACTGGCAAAAAGTTACTGAAAATCAATAAAATAAGTTGTTTATATCCTTGCATGTCTGACATCTTTTTCGTACCTTTATACTTAGAAAGAGATACGGAAAATGTCTGAAAAGGACCAGGAAATAGCGTCGCTCAAAGCGCAAATCGCCCGTTTGGAAGCGGAGCGCAACGCCCTTACCGCAAAGAAGAATGAGCTGGAGGAAGCCCTTGCCTCCCTTCAGGCCCAGAACGCCTGGCTCCGCCGGAAGGTCTTCGGAAGCTCGATGAGCGAGAAGCATCTTCCGCTTGACCCCAACGTCCTTGAGCCCACCCTCTTCGACACGCCGCTCCCGGAAGCGGTGATCCCGAAGGGGATGGCGGCCGACAGCCTGCTGGCGGACATCATTCAGGACTTCGAAAGGTAGCTGGACGCAGTGAGTACAGGAATGAGTTCCAAATCACTGATCGGGCAGGCTGTCTCATACGCCTATGTCCTCTTGCCACGGCTCAGCCGCTATGTCCTGGACGGCCGGAAAAACTATCTCTTTGCCGGCAATCACGCCGCCGCAGTCAGGGCCGCCATCGCATACTCCTTTATCGCTTCCTGCAAAGCCGTCGGTGTCGACGTCCGCACATGGCTCGTCGACGTCCTCGGACAGATCCCCTCCTACAAAGGCCCTTGGCGGAATCTTCTTCCTGCCCACTGGCACAAGGCAACCACTGTCAATCACTGATCAATTACTAACGACCGGTAAGGGGTTACTAACCTAAACTTAAGGTTAGTAAATGTTACCACGTACTTTATCGGAGCCTTACGGACGAGCTGTCAGTCATCGTATTGATGGGCAAAACAGCGATGGACAAGGAGTCTTACCGAAGGGTTATTCCCAGAATGAGAGAGGAAAAGGGTCTCTTCCCGAACGGTTAAGCTCTCAGGGGCTTCCGGCCCCTGCCGCCAGGCACACCCCGGGAAGTTTTTCATCAGTTGCCTGATTGGCTGGAAAAATGTAAATTTGTACGTTCTTTAAATTGCAGAGTCCGTTCTGGACACACAAATTGGAACACTACCTGTCGGGGACGACCATCAGGTGTTTTGTGGCACAGTCGAAGAGATAATTGGCCTTCAGGCCCCGTTCATGGATCAGGGCGAGTGCCTCGTCCTGCGTGGCTCGCAGGAAAACGAGGCAGTTGATGGCAGGACGCTCGACCATCTTCCCCCGCCAGCCTTTCGTCTTTGCCGTGGGTACGAAATGCTCCACGCCGAAGGCTTCGAGCCTGTCGCGGACGCCGAGCTCCGCCCCGTGGCGCGTCCGCGCCACGTACCAGTGCCGCTCGTCCATCAGAATTTCCTTCCGATGATGATGCTCAGGAACGTCAGCCCGAGCACTTTCATGTCGAACCAGATTGAGCGGTTCCGAAGATAGTAGAGATCGAGGTCCAGCCGCGTGAGCATCTTCTCCAGCGTATCGGTATAGCCGTTGTAGAGCGTGGCATAGCTCGTCACGCCCGGACGGATCTGATAGAGATACCGATAGCGGGGATTGCGGGCCATGATCTTGCCGATGTAGAAGGCACGCTCGGGACGATAGCCGATCAGCGACATGTCGCCCCGCAGGACGTTCCAGAGTTGCGGCAGTTCATCAAGATGATGGGCCCGCAGGAACCGTCCCACTCGAGTCAGACGCGGGTCCTCCTCTCCGCTATAGAGTTGAGGAGAATCGACAGCTTCGGCATCGGTCCGCATCGAGCGGAACTTGTAGATGTTGAACGGACGGCCATGGAGGCCGATGCGTTCCTGGGCGTAGAGTACGGGGCCTTTGTCCTCGAGCTTCACCGCCGCGGCGCAGATGCCGATCAATGGTGAAAAGATAATCAACAGCAAAGCCGAGGCCCTGGCATCGAAGCTCCGCTTCACAAGCCGCCCGGCCAGGCTCATCCCGTCGTGCTGGGGATGGTCGTTCAGCGAGGACTCCGAGGTGGTTCCCTCCTCGTCGTCTCTCTCGTTGGGGAAGAGGATCGCATCAATACCACCGAGACGCCACTGCAGGGCATCTATGTCATGGGAGTTCTCGCAATAATAGACCAGCCGGTCATGAATCACCCGTCCCGCCATCGATGGATCCTGCGTCAAGAGTCCCAAGACGTTGTAGATCCCTCCGGCATCCGCCTCTTCGGCCAGCGCCAGCGAAGCCTCACCAGTCCCGGCCACCATCACATTCTTCTTGCCGACCACGGCATTAACTTCGTCATCGCCCTCCGTAGAGAATAAACGCGCAGAGACGCGGATATAGAGCAGGAAGGTGCTCGTTAAAAGCAGGTCAGCCAGCAGTAGGGACAGAGCCATCATGGCCGAGGAGAAGGGAACGAGCCGTACCAACAGCACCACAGCCAGCAAGGCCTCCTTCACGACGACGGCCAGCACGACGTGCCCCAGCGAGCGGATCGTGGCATACCGCCGCACATAGCGGTAACACTTCGTGGCGAAGAAACCAATCAACGAGGCCACCAGCGCACAGCCCAGCCACCGGAGGACGATCGAGATGAACCCCGGCACAGCCGAAGTCAACCAGCGCATCAGCAGCACCGCAAGCAATGACGCCAATACAGAAAGGATGCTGTCTTGCAACAGCACCCTTCTGGAATCATGGTATTTCTCGGCCGACATGGGCATCGGGAAAAGACTAAGGATTGGTCACAGCGCCACCTGTGGAATCGGTTGTTTTCAAATCCACTTCAGCTACATTGAAGTAACCCTTCTTGTCGGAAACGCGAATCTTCGTAGGTACGTTCCCACTCGCCTTCGTGGTTTTAAACTCACAATCGAATGAACTAGTGACGTCGCCTGTCGCTTCATCGAAATACTCTGAATAAGAGATAGTTTTCAAGAAGTAGAACGAATTCTTCGTCTGATCGAAAGCAGACGGGCCAGTATCCACGGCCAGATTACCGACCGGATTCAAGTTATTGTTCTGTGCTTCAATCATCAACGTCAGCGGGAAAAGCGACTTGGTCAATATCGTAGGCAGTGTGATGGTTAAGGTGGTCTGATTCCCAGCAGGTGTATCTGCGATACCTGTCGTCTTCAGCGTAAGATTCTGCTTCGGCATCACGGTATAGGTAACATCGCGAGAGAGCTTCTTAGCATAACCCCTAGTTTCATCACTAAACTTGTTGCGATTCGCGGGAACGTCGGCTTCAACATGAATCTGTGACCTCAACCAGTTCTGATCTCCTGTGATTTTGTTCAGCTTTACTTTGGCAATATACCACGTTAGATTCGCATCAGGGACAATCACATTGTCGGATGCTTGAACTTCACGCTTCAGCAAAATAGCGTCTTCATCTTCGGTTGCATAAGGCAAGGTGCTGTAATCTGGATGCTTTTGGCGCGTAAAGTCCACCAAATCATTAAAATACAGGGTTTGAGTCTGTCCGTTGATTACTTTTTGGCGGAAGCAAGTATAAAGAAGCGTGACATAGGGATTAGCAGCATCGATATCGGCGTCAATGGCTGTATAGTCGATATAGTTCACCCACAAAGTCAAGCCTTTGTCATCGCTAATCTGTTCAAGTGTCTGGGTTTCGGCGGAATTGGAAATATCGCCTACGGCTGCGGATTTAAAAGCAAGTGCTGAAGACCTATACCCATCATTCCCTTCAATACTGGTGATATTCACTTCGTAGGTGAAGTCACGGTAAATCGGGAAATACTCTCCATCCTGATTGGTCAACTCAATCTTATACCAGATTTCATTACCCGTGTTTCCCCATTTTCCTGCCACCAGCATACAAGTCGGATCTGAAGTGGGCATCGCGCGCTCATATGAGAATAACGTAAGAATGCCGTCGTTGTTGGCCGCAATGAAATCACCTTTATTCTCTCCTTCAGATGCCTTAGGTTCCGATTTATCGATACCTGCAACAGGAAGACTGATTGAATAGTTGGCAAGATTGGCAATCCTAGGCCTGTCATCTCCGCTGATAGTCATGTATTCTGAGACAAAGGAATTCGTCGTGTTGTCATATGGAGCGATGAACCCCGCAGCAGGTTTGTTGATCAGAGCCCCTTGTGTCAAAGTGAATGTCTGGCCATTCTTCGTCCAACTGCTCTGGATGCGGAAGCGAGCAAAATTGCGGACCATCGGAACACTTTCCACCACCTCCTCAATGGCATAAAAGCCGGTACCATTAACGATTTTTTCGCCTTGTCGTGTAATATAATCGTCCTTATTGACCGTTCTGCCATTTATGTCCGTGTAACTCCAATTACCCTCAGATCCAGTAAAGTCAGTGTCCGCTTTCTTGGGAACTGGTTGATTTTTCTTTAAAACACCGGCATCATTTACATAATCATATGTTTTATTACCTTTATACTGATAAGCCTGAATACCCAAATCCAGTACTTTGCGTTGCCAATAAGCGGCCTGAGGGAACGGGGTGGCAAGACTTTGAAAGATGGAAGTCTCTGAACCGGCTGAAGGAATTTGATCTTCGGGTAGATTTGCAATGAAATGCAGACGGCGTTCTTCTCCAGCCATCGTCAAGATAGCCGACCAATAAGAAGCTCCCGACGGGCCATTGGTTGTTACCGCGCCTTTTTGGGCTTCAGCCGTTTCTACTAGAACGCCCGACTTATTGAAGACAAGCACATGAATGGTTTCAATTCCATCAACGCCAGGCTCGTCGGCCATTTCGGCTTTTGTGGCAATATCAGAAGAGATGCCGAAGAAAACGGTCACTTTCGCATTCTCGGGAATCTGCTGCCCCGCCTGCCGAAGGCTCGGATCCAGCAATTCTGAGCAAGACGCTACGCCCAAGAGGAGGGCGGCGAACATAACGATATTGATAATCTTTTTCATACGCGTCATGGTTTATTACTCAACACCGATTTTATAAACAGATCGTGCGCCTTCGACCGGCTCATTACCCCAATACCATGCATCATAGACGCAACGACAAACAGCGGTAGAAGAAGATGAATTATATGTGATTCGGCCGCTGTTTACTTGAACAGTAGAACCACTTGCAGTATAGGCACGTGCAATAAACAATTCATTGATAAAACCATAATTCTGCAAGTTGATGATGAAGTTCACCTCTGCTTCTGTCGGCAGCCGCCAGCGCCCAGCAGGATATCCGGCTTCTTGATACGTGGCGCAACGCTTCTGCGCATTTTCAAATGAAACATAATCACTCGAAGCGAACCGGCTCCAGCGAGATGCAATAAACATTTTAGGCGCAATATAATTCGGATTCGTCGTGGATGTATTACCAATCATAATCTTGGCAGCATTCGTTCCCCAAATGACATTGTTGCCATCGCTGTCATTATATGCAATCAAACTATTATTGTTATAACCAGAAGCTTGTCGCGGATCTGCAATTATATATGTATACTGCCGACCACCCAATGTATAGGTGTTATTATCCCCAAAAGCACTGACTGAAATGAATGTAAGATTCGTTTGTGAAGTCTCATAGCGAGTGATTGTCCCGTATGGTACAGTAACAGGGTTATCAGCTGTTGTTCCGGAGTTATTTTCTCGTAGTCGACCATTGGGATATCTATCCCTATATTTGTATCGATTATTTACATTTCCATAGTATCCGTCAACCATGGCATTCCCACCTGGTTTGGAATCAACATAGATAGGCGGGTACTGAATGATGTATATCCGTTTAGTCGTAGTCAAGCCACCGGATCCGGCGACATGTCCTAGATCAATGGTAAACTGCATGGGATAACAGTCCAGAGACGTTCCGATGGTAGGCGTAAGCTGGTCGGTAAAAGTAACCAGCGTCCTTCCTCCATTAGTGTTAACTGAGCCACGCGTAGGAAGATTTTCTGGAACATAATAGTTACGGTTGTTGTATCGGATTGTTTTTCTTTCGGTTGTCCAATTGCCATCTATAAGTGCTTCTCTTTTGGCAATTGTAGCTGTCAGGTTATGACTTGAAAAGACAGGGATCTCTATGGAATTACCGCCATAAATATAAAAGGTATCGACGGCAGTGCTGAGGTAGCGGCCTTGCTTGAGGGCACCACCGGCAGTGAAGTTAGGATCACTCCAATCAACCACATAATACTGGCCGGCGAGTTCGAGCGGCAGGTCGTCGGAAGAACCGCCAAGAATGGTCACGTCAAGAACGAGTTCGTACCATTCGTTGCTTTTCAACTGAAGCTTTTTATCGGTCCCTTCATTCTCGGAAGGAAGAGCAATCTTATAATAGAACTCCTGCGTGGTATTTGGTCGGTCCATGTACTTTTTAATACGAGAGCGTCCGGCCCGGACAAACACACCATCCTCGTATACAAGGGCATCATTACCATTTGCATCTTTCGATTCATCATACGCCGTCCAGGGAAGGATGATTTTGATGAAAGGAGCCGTTGCCGCGCTGGTTTCCCACTTGATCGGATAAGTGTAGAAAGGTGATCCTGTCAAGTTCCATGTAAAGCCATTGGTCCACCTGTTATCATTCGCGGGAATTTGAGCAAATGTTGGATCTATTACTTGTTTGAAAGCGTAACGATTGTACGTAAAGAAATTGTCAGCGTCAAACTCTTTCGGACTTCCATCCAATGTGGCAGAGCTATCAGCGTAAGAAAGATATATATTGATATCATTCAATTCGGGGTACCAAGTCCGGATATAATTGGCTTCACCGTTCGGCATCGTGATGACTTCGTCTATAGCAGGAACTACCGAAAGATCCAAAGTAATCTTGGTCGCCAGACGTGTCAGCGGTACTATGGCCTCGCTTTCGGGAGCTCCAGTCGTCAGAGAAAACGGAGTCTCACCACTCATCACAAATTCCGCTTGTTTCTTGAATTTTCCGTTATCAAGCCTGGCGAACGAAGCCACTACTTCCAATGCCTCAAGGGCGGCTTTAGTCAGTGCGCCATCCGAGCTCCAGGTCGCATCATCCGTTTTTTGAACTATGCCTGCCGTCGTATGATTGAACTTGTCGGCGGGCAAGTTGGCGATCACATAAACAGTTCCAGAAATACCGTTGACGGGATCCGCAGAGTCATCAAGTGGGATTTCGACAGGCGCAATGACACCATCGGTACCTGCTTCGGCACGACCATGCGCCACTGCCACCTCCTTGTTTGTCTGGAATACAAACCAATCGATTCGGTTTAGTGTATTCTCATTGTAATTATCATCTCCGGAGGGGGGGACTGTCTTCGTGTCTGGAGACTTACATGCTACAGACAGGCTAATGCCATACTTTCCGTCTCCTTTAACTGGGTTAGGAGTAAGCGGTTCCACACAAGAGACCGCCAGCATTCCCACGCAAACAAAAAAGAAGTATATCGAAGCCTTTTTCATAAGAACCTAAACCATTTAATCTTTGTCAGAATTGTGTTCCGGATCACCGGGGGCATAGGGACCACCCGTATATTTTGTAAGACGGAACCGCCAGTAACTGAAACGACCGTCGCCATGAATATCTTGTAACTCCGAGTCTGAGCTGTATGTCGGATCAAAGTTGACGTTCGGGCTGAAATAGCACTTCAGCGTCATCTCATATGTATTGATATCTTCCTGACCATAGTTCACAGGATAAATTCGGATATATACTTTTTTGGTTCCGAGGATCTGTCCTTTCAGCTGGGTGCCAGGATTCTCCCAACTGGTTACGCCCTGGGTCACCACCTCGAAACGGAAATGGCCTTCGCTTTCGGGCGTAACATATTCGGGGACCATCATCCAATAACCACCCACTGGAGCTGTTGGCGTAAAGGACATCTCGAAATACTGTTTGTTCGCAGGAAGGGCCCAGTTCAAAGTACGTATCTGATAATACTTGTCGTAACCCTGTGCAGCTAGATAGTGGTTGGAACTTGTCTTTCCATTTAATGTGTATCCTTCCGTCGTCATCCAATCGTTCGTGGTTTCGATGCCGCCGGTAACATCCACCGTATGTTTATCATCCGGATCATTGGGGTTAATCGGAGCAACGTTGATCTGGTCCAGTGAAGATAGCTCTTTGGAATAGAACGTCCAGTCGTTTACGTCAGTCGTAATCGTCAGTTTCCATTTGTTTCCCTCCATCGCCAAACCAGTGATGCGGGACTTGGTGAAGGCGGGGAAGTCGATCCAATTCGGGTTTTCTGCGGTATGGCCCTTATAGCTCAGCGGCAGGCTGGCGGGCTTGGTCTCGCCGTTGTAGTAGACGTTCAAGACCATGTTGGTGAGGCCGGTGCCGGTCTGGGGCGGGAGGGTCAGCAGCGTAACCCGGACGGAGTCGCCCACTGCGCCATTCACGCCGGGCTTGATCTTCGTTCCGGAAGGAAGGGTTACCTTGACGGAATTGCTGAGACCGTCGACATAGTTGACGCCGTTTACGACGGGGCCGCTAGCCAGCTGGTTGACCGAATAACTGTAGCTTCCCGAAAGGTAGCCACCCTCAGTCCTGGTGTTGAGCTCGATTGCGTTCACCTCGATCTCGCCGCTCAGGCTACCCAGCACAATATAGAAGGCGTTGAACACGGGATAGAAATCCATGTGCATCTTGGGGATCTTGGTACCAAACTCATCCGTTTGGTCGCTGGGATTGAATTCGGCAGGAACAGCCAGCATGTAGGCTTGCGACATGTTCGGGGTCGTCGTCTGGTTTTGGTCGATCGTCATGCCCGTGAAGGCCAGCAGGCTTTCGTCGGTATTGTAGGTCGCATCCAGCGGCGGATAAGTCCCGTAGAAAGTAACATGATACGGGTCGTTGATCCAGGTAAGGCTCGTGCCCTCGGCGGGCTTTACGACCGAGGCGTTGCTCCTTCGTTCGCCCGTGTTGTTCGTGATGCTCTCGACCAGGATCGAATAGTCGTAGTGGTCGACTATGTCGCTCGCATGGGTCACGACGCCGACACCGACTTGTGTCTTGTTGGTGCTATAGACACGAATCTTGTCGTTATCCGCCCATTTGATGCGTTCATAAAGCTTGCCGCCTTCGGGAACGAAGTCTCCTGTATACGCGGTCTTCGTGGCGGGGCCGTTAATGGCCGAGACCGTGATATTCATCTCGCCGCTGTGCTTCCCGTTGAACATCTCAGAACAACCCGCCAGCATCGTCACCAAGCCGGCGAGCAGGATTAAAGTGGTAATTCTCTGTTTCATGGCTCTCATTCCCAATTGTGATTGAAACCATCCGTGTTGCCGTTGAAGTCATAGTCGTAGTTTCTGACTTCCTGCCCCATCGAGGTGACTTCGATGTTGTCGGCTACCGATCCCGTGAGAAGTTCGCCCTCCAACTGGAGACGGACCTCCCGCAGAATAAGCGGCGTTTTGTAAGGTTGTTTCCGTTTCATATTGTTAGTGCACTTATATTGTCAATTCTCAGTTAATTTCGTATCTTTATAACGGTTGTTTAACAATCTCTCCCCAAGAGATATCAATTTATAATATAATTCTATATTTGTAGTGTAATGAATACCAAGAGGATACAAGCTGTTGTGTACTTTACCCAATGCATCTCTGATTTGGAACAGGCTGGCCATTATTCTACGGCCCGGAATTATCGGCGGACTTGGGACAGTTTCCAGCGTTTTCTAAACGGACGGGAATTCTACATGGACGAGTTTACTGGTCCGATCATTGCCGCATACAATCGGGCTTTATACGCGAACAGTCTTCGTCGAAACACCGTTTCGTTCTATAACCGTGTCCTGCGCGCGGTCTATAACAAGGCTGTCAAGGAAGGCTATGCGGAGCAGAACTCGCCGTTCGAAGCGGTTTACACGGGTGTTGACGTGACGCGGAAACGGGCACTGCCGGCCGAAAAGCTGCACGAAATCGCCGCCATCAAGCTTCAGGATCCGGAGCTTGCGCTGTCGCGCGACTTGTTCCTTTTCAGCTTTCAGGCGCGTGGGATGAGTTTCGTGGACATGGCCTTCCTCACGCAGCAGAACCAGCAGCACGGATTTCTGCACTATGTTCGCAGAAAGACCGGTCAGGCGCTCAGCGTGCGGATCGAACCGTGGATGCAGGAACTTCTGGACCGGTACCGGCCCCAGTGTCACGAACCTTATCTGCTGCCCATCCTGCAATCGACTGAGCCGAAAGAGGCATTCGCACAGTACTCGGCCGCGCTGGTGCGGCACAATCTCCTGCTACGGAAACTGGGCAACCTGGTCGGAGCGGATTTCCCTCTCAGTTCCTACTGCGCCCGGCACTCCTGGGCAACGATTGCGCGCGACGCGGCCGTCCCGCTCTCCGTCATCAGTTCCGGCATGGGCCACACGTCAGAAAAGACGACACGCATCTATCTCGCCTCGCTTGATAACTCGCTCATCGACCGCGCAAACCGCCAGATTTGGGAGCAGATTACGGAGTCTCCTGTCTAGGCAAGGGTCCTATGAGTTATGTTTGGACCAAAAAGGACCATTCTTTTGCGCAGAGAGGAGAAGTGGCCGGACCAAAAAAAACAAAAAAAGTTTTGAGGTTTACTGAATTCAGTGTAATTTTGCGACTTGGTGTATAATCTCTTGGGGAGAGATTTTAAACAACCGTTATAAAGATACGAAATTAACTGAGAATTGACAATATAAGTGCACTAACAATATGAAACGGAAACAACCCTACAAAGCGCCCGTGATCCTTCGGGAAGTCCGTCTCCAGATGGAGGGGGATATCCTGACAGGTTCGGTGGCAGACCACATCGACGTCACCTCGATGGGGCAGGAAGTCGACAATTACGATTTCAATTCGGACGGTTTTAACCACACATGGGAATGACGCGTATGAAACAGAGAATTACTTGCATGATTCTGCTTGCCGGCCTGGTGACGATGCTGGCAAGTTGCGCTGAGACCTTCAACAAGAAGACGAGCAGTCAGGGGAGCATCAGTGTTTCTGCCCTTGGCGGTCCCGATACGAAAACCAGCTATTCGGGACAGTTCTATGAGGAGATCGTCAACAACGTAACACACAAATACGAGCGTATCGACTGGGTGGCCGGTGACTGGATCCGCATTTACAGCACGGACAAGACCCAGGTCGGTGACGGTGTCGTAACCCATAGCTCCGATATCAGGGACCACTACGATTATCAGATTTTGAGCGTCGAGGATGCAGTCGACAGAAAGAGCAATGCCACGATAGACAAGCCCAATGAAGGCGAAGGTCTGACCTGGGTCAACGATCCGTACCACGTCCTGTTCTACGGAACCTATCCGCCGTTGGCCGCCACCTACGAGAACGGAAAACTGAAGTCCTTCACGGGCATGACCATCCCGCGGGACCAGACCGCCCCCGTGGATATGTCTCATGCCTACATGCTCGCGGCACCGGCTCAGTTTGTCCCAAGCACCCAATTGGACGAGTCGGGCAACAATATCCCCAAGATGCACATGGATTTCTATCCGGCGTTCAACGCCTTCGATATCGTACTGGGCAGTCAGATAGGGGAAATCGGGATCGATGCGATCGAATTGGTCACTAACACTTCCGACGGCTACCTGTCGGGAAGCTACAGTTATAATATTTATAATAATAATGAAAGTCAGCTGACCAACGGCCCTATCGTGAACGGCATCGTCTATGATGGCAGCGACAATGAAAAATCCGTCAAGGTGACCCTCCCTTCCGGCACGAAGATCAAACCCGGAGGTGACCCGGTCAAGGTCACGCTGCTGACCCTTCCGCCGCAGACGGGCACCGGCCTTACCAACATGGTCCTGAACGTCTACCACGACGGAAGAACCAAGCCGGCCAGCCTGAAGCTTAAGTACAACGAAACAACGAATAATGGTGCCTGGCTGACCTTCCCTGCTTTCCACAAGGCACGCATCACCGGTTTGGCTTTGAACGTTCTTCCTGATGAAATTGAATTTAAGTTCGTCGTCCAGCCGTGGGATCAGGAGGCAATCACGATCGATACCTCTACGGGCTCCCTCAACATGTCGAACGTGACGTGGATGAACACAAAGGTGAAGTTGACCCAGAATGGAGAGGAGGTAAATACCGTATTAAACAACAAGTACACGGTAAATATGTATCTTAACCCGTATGTGCAGAACACGACGAACGGGCAATGGTCTCAGTATAGCGGTTACTATCCTGCCCAGGGCTATTTTACTGTGTATTATCCAGTTGGTGGAAAATTTAAGATTGGGCTTATTCCGGCCTATGGCCAGACGGAAGCCGACCTTGATAAGGACAAGTACGAGATCTACATATATAAAAACGGAGCGTGGGTCCTTCACTATAAAAATGGAGCGTGGGGCCACTATGAAAATCAGGATGGAAACCAGGTGTGGGTCCCAGAGGAAGATGGCGAAGATGGCGAAGCGATTAACAAAGACACCGTCTATTTCCAGGTGCGTGCCGCGGCCAGTCAGGACGGGGCTCAGCACAAGGCTCAGGTCAATATCTGGATCCAACCTAATGGCAGTTCTGAGTGGATCAGCGCCTACTCTGAAGTCCGTGCGAACTATGCGTTGACCATTCCCGCAACCAACTAACGAATCAGAAGTATGAAAAGGATTATTCATATCATAGCTTTTGCGGCGACCATGCTTGCCGCGGTGTCTTGCGTGGAGCCGCTCAACACCTTCATTCCGAGCCAAGACTTGACGCTCTCGTTCTCTAATGGGGCCATGACGAAGGCTACGGTTGATGGCATCGACAACGAAAACCTGGTTAAGAAGATTGACTATTTTATCTTCCCCCTCAATGCAAATGGGGAATTGCTCAATGGTGAAAATACAGAATATGCTTTCAAACATACGATTGGTTCGGGGACTGATGCGGTCACGATGCCTTACACGGAAACAATCGGTCGTTCGGAGCTAGCTGCTATTTTCCCTAATGGTACCAAGGCGATGATTTTTGCCGTTGTAAACTATGTTGATAAGGACGGCGCGGCAGTCACTTCACCCAACACGACCATTCCTACCACAGCCAAAACATGGAAGGCGCTGCACGAGTTGGAAGTGGGAGAGACCTTCTTCAAAGATGGCGGTTCTGGATTCGGACTTCGCTGGCCGCGTAAGATGGAGCCCAACGATTCCAAACTTTTCTTTGTGATGGCCGGCGAGAAAGTGATCGACATGTATGCGTCTGCCGATGAAAACAAAGTTCCTCTTGAACGTCTGGCGTCCAAGGTGACCGTTTCGCTCAAGTTCGGAGAGCCGATAGTCGATGATATGGGAACACCCAATGATGCGACAGATGATATTACGTGGGTTCCGCAACCTTCTGGCAACGAAACACGCGTCTATCTGTCAAATGCTATTGAACACACAATGCTGGGAGGGCCGCTGACTCGAGCTTTAGTGCCGGATCAAGGGGCTTCCGACGAAGCGCCCGCAAACACAACAAAGCCGGCTGGTGATGGTACCCGTGACATTTTTGAATACGCGTATGATTTTTTGAAAGATATTACCACAACCAATGCTGACGGGGACAAGGTAACCCATTATTACACCTATCCTATCAGTATGCAGGGTGATAATATCCTTGGTGATGATAATCAATCGTATCTCAAGCTTGTCCTGCCTTGGTATGGATATAAGCACTACGAAAGCGCACAGAACCCTGGCACTTTTGCCAAGGAGAAGGAGGTCTATTATAAGATTGTCATTCCTCAGAAGACCATCGACAAGGGCAACCACATTTACGAATTTACCGTAAATGTAAACATCATAGGTAATGATAAGGAAGTGAGTATTGTCGGTGATTATATCGTTAAAGACTGGCCCGACAGTAGAGAAATCTCTTCCAATGTCGCGACCGGCCGCTACATTTCGCTGGATATCCCGAAAGATGAGTACGACATGTATACTGATCTTGTTGATATCGCATTTGTTTCTTCCGGGGAAGTGGAAATCTCTCAGTTGAAAATCTATCAGGACGACTTTTCATCTGCGAATTCCACTGTCATCGATTTCATCACTGGGAAGAATGGCAACACCTACACTTATGGTTCAGGGAAAAATGCTAATACTGAGGATATTGCAGGAAATAAACTTCCAAACTGGGTTAAGATTGATGGAAGAAAACTCGTTGTCCAACACCAGATGAACAACGATTTTTCCGATTCATCTTTTGACGCGGCGCCGATGACATTCGTCGTTACCCTTCACTTGAAAGGCGAGACAGAGACGACATTCGACCGGACAGTGACCATCACGCAGTATCCGGCGCTGTATGTGACAAGAGATGCGCACTATGGATATGCGTTTGTGAATACTTACGGCGGAGGAAGCGGTGAATACGTATCTGCGTATGATGACAATCCGACGAATGACTATCCCTATAGTACAATAGCAAGATACGGCACAAATTATTTGGATGTTGCTCATTTTCTTGGTAATCTAATTCCTCAAACATCAGAAATGGAATCTGGTGGTAATAGTAATCCGAATAATTATAACGTTTATGTTTCGTCTTTGGCCAACAATTCAAAGGGGTGGGTTATATCCGATCCTCGTGTGAAGACAGGCACCACTCTTCCTAACTTGGGCGTAACTAATTATAAACAAACGGATACCAACCCTTTATCTATTGCGCCTGCTTTTAAGATAGCTTCTTCATACGGCATGTGCGTTCTTTTTAGTGGTAATGCTGGTTATGCTATAGGCGGACCTAATTATGAGAATGCGGTCAAGAGATGTGCTTCTTATCAAGAGAATGGTTATCCGGCGGGCCGATGGAGAGTTCCTACAGAAGCTGAGATTGAGTTTTGTATATCACTCTCGAGTTACGGAAAGATTCCTTCGCTATTTGGAGGAGAATATTTTGCATCAAGCGGAAGGTATTATAGTACTGAGACTTCGAGTTTTCAGAGTGTCTCCAGCGCAAACGAAAGGCATGTAGTACGCTGTGTCTATGATGTCTGGTACTGGGGTGAAGAAAAGAGCGAAGAGTGCTATACAGGAATTGATAGTAATGGCAATAAGCTTTATAATCAATGGGGTGGATTTCAGGACTAATAAAGAAATGAAACTATGAAAAAAGCAATATTTATTCTTTCAGCACTCCTGTTCGGATTGGTTTCCTGCGTAGAGCCCTTGTCCGACATTCCGCAACTCCCGAAAGCTGAGGAGACAGGTCTCGTGGCCATCACGATGGAACTGGAGATTCCTCAGGTGGAACTGTTAGCCGAAACCAAAGCCCTTGGCGACCGCTCTCATACGCCCAGTATTAAAGATATTCGTGTGGCTGTTTTTGGTACTTCCGGTTATCCGCAAGCATACACTCTTGCAGAGCCGGTGGACGCGAGTGGGAATCCGATTTCGAACTATGCCACCGCAAACAACACAAAATACTATTTCAGAGTTCTCCTTCCAGTATACGATGGCGAAGCGCATGTCCACATCATTGCAAATGGTGATGAAAGCATTCCTTTCGTGGATCAGAAAGAAAAAACCATTATGGAGAATATGAAGACAACGGGTAATGTGGGCGCTTTTTGGGCGAGGGTAATCCTGCCGGACGGCATTCTACCCATCAAGGATCAGAATGGTATTATGCAGACTGATCAACAGACTGGTCATTTCATTCCAGATGGGCCAACAGAGAGGGCCTTTAAGAATTTGGTTCTTATCCGCAATTTCGCGGAAGTTACGCTTTCTGTTGACACGTATGCTCCGAATCAAAGTCACCTTGAGAATATTACCTGGACGTTGGTTAACTATCCAACGACGGGTTCCGTCGCACCGATGGCTGGTGGAACCTATGTGGACGATTACGCAAAGTATGTATACAATCCCAAAACCGGGCAAATGGTTCTGGCGCAGATGGATGAAGTAACCGGAAACCCGGTTATGGATGCCAATGGCAACATTGCGAACATATACGAGGTCTATGAGGGGTTTATGTTCGAGGATTCCATGAACTATGACATTCCTAGTGCCATTACCACAACGCCTAGCTCATCCCTTTTTGTCTATGAGCGCCCCCATCCCGGAAGCGATAAGGCCACTTGTATTTTGTTAAAAGCGCAGTTTCACGACGGTACTAGCTTAGACTCCGATTATAGCTACTATCGTCTTGACCTGATGAACGAGGCGGTCGGAGGCTATTTCCCGCTCTACCGTAATTACAAGTATCAGGTAAGGATACATAAGGTAGGTAATCGTGGTGCTGCGACGCCTGATGAGGCTATGAACCGTGATAGCGGCGGTAACGTATCGTTGTCAACAGAGGCACAGAAATTGACTGATATTTCAGACGGTACTTCCCGTCTCTATGTAGAATATGTAGAGAAGAACTTTACCTCTGGTGGTAAGAAAACCCTTTGGGTAAAATTTGTTCCGGATGTAAGCACTGGCACGGTTGATAATAGCAAGGTATCTATAGGGATCAAAGAGCAGGGTACTGCTTTGGTTAGCGGATCTGAGGTTACCGTGAAAGACGGGAGTTCCAATACGGGATATAAAATTTTTGAATTCGAATTGAACGGCCAGAGTACTACTGGGGATCTCACTTCTGTTCTGGAGGTTAAAGCTGTCAATGATGAGGATGAGGACAATATTAACACTTTGTATCGCGATGTTACCTTACGCGTGTTGAAGAAGATGGATATGACCTTGTCTCTTGCTCCCAACCAGGTGACTGGTACTAACACTGCCAAGACCGTCCTGAACATCGTTTTGCCTGATGGACTGCCCTCTTCCATATTCCCGCTTGAATTCCATATTGAAGATGTCAACCACACGCTCAATCCGACAGGATTGCGAAAGAATGGCGACAACACCCAGATTACAATTCCGGTCAAGACCGCGAAGAGTTTGGCGGATGACCGCACGTCTTCTTTCTATTTCATCCGCACCGTCAATGAAAGTGAGTACGATGCTAGTCATACGATTTCGACTCAGTTCCAGACACTCTCCGCTGCCAATGCCAGCGCCACAACATTTTACGTGGCTAACGAATATTTCACGACGCAGAGCATCAACTTGTTGAGTAACGGTATTTACGTGAATCCCACCAATGCAACCGTAGCTTTTGATGTCACTTCAGTAGTAATCGAATTGGAAATGGCGACAAGCACTGGGTGGACAGTTACTGGTGGATCAGGCGTAACTGTTTCTCCGGCCACTGGCACGGGCAACGGTTCCTTCACGATGTCTTTTACGCAGAATAACAGCACGACAACTTCGGTTATTAGGACGGCAACGGTTAGTTCTGGCAATGAAAGTCACACAGTATCCATTACCCAACTGCCAATGCAGTTCTCCATCGCCCCTGTCGCACAGACCATCCCTTATAATATGACTTCTGCAGAGATTACGATTTACGCTGAAGAAGGGAAGTCTTGGACGTTGGAAGTCGAAGGTCCTAGTGGGACTAATCCTTCCCTTTCGCCAACAAGTGGTACGGGCACACAGACTGTGACACTGACTATGCCGGCCAATACGGTGACCAGCCAGCGCCGGTACACTGTTACAGCGACAATGACCAATCCGAGTGCGACAGCAACAGCAACCGTCACTCAGCGCAAAGGGTCTGCTTCACCGTATCCGTTTAATGCGAGTGCGTTCACAATCAGTAACTACAATGGTTCCGCGACATCAAGCGATGATTATGTAAGCATTGCTTTGACAGGAGCTCAAAAAAGTGGTAGCGGAGCGAATGCTTACTTGACGATGGGTTACACAACAACATCAGGTTTCATTTTTACAACCTATACCCCCCATCGAGGATCGATTACGGTTACCCCGGTTGATGGCTTCAAGATTACTCAGATTAAGGTTACTTATAGCGATGCCACTTATGCCGGCTATGATTTTGGTAATACTAGTGTAACTTGTAATACTGGCACTTACACGCGTGATGGCAACAATAGCGCTACAGCAACCTGGACCGGTTCCAGTACAGGAGCCGTGACATTCACTAATGGTTACCAAAACAACAGCAATAATTATAACTATCCTCGAATCCGTTCCATCGAGGTAACCTACGCGCCGATTTAGTTGATTGTTTATCCTGCCTTCCCCGGCAGAAGTACTAACGAAAAAAAAACAGTAACGGGTACTAACCATAAGTTTGGGTTAGTACCCGTTTCTTAGCGTTCTCTCTCCTCGCTGAAAAAAGATCTCCGGTTTAAACCGGGGATGACGAACTACTTGTGAAGATTCCCCCGCAATAGCGAAAAGATGCGTGCGAAGGTTTCGCGGGGGGCGTAGCGGAGGGAGAAGGGAAGGCGACGGAGAAAGCGGCGGAGGGTGTCGCGTTTGCGCTGGCTATTGCTAGCCCCTAGCGCGACTTGACGAGAGGCGGCGTAGTGGCCGAAATTGCCGCCTTCCAGAATAATTTGAAGCAGCGGAGCGGAAGAAACGCGCTCCTCGGCAAATAGCTGCCCTTCGGCAAAAACATCTTCCTCCAGGCCAAGCCAATCGGCTAGGAAGGAAAAGAGCAGCCTGTTCCAACGCAGGGTGCCAGTTTGCTTGAACAATTGTTTTAGTGCGGCAGGATCGATTTCATTTTTCAGGGCGCGGTAGGCAGCAACCATATCGCAGCATTGCCGGACCCCGACGCCGGTGCCGATAGCATGTTTTAAGATATGGGCGGAAAGCATGAGCAGCGTTGCCTCAGGCGTGCCTGGTTCCGGCAGCACGCGCGAAGGACAGTGCAAGTCGAAATAGCGGTCGTGCAGATCTATATCCACGCCCTCTTCCTTGCTGGTAAGACTGCCGTCCGGCGTAAGGGATGGCGCCGTCAGGCACTGGGCAGCAGTTTCCAATTGACCGGAAGGAAAGTAAAAATCGATATCCCCAGACTCTCGCAGCTTAGGGCGGACATAGTATGTTGCGACTGTCGCCCCCTTCATGACCAGCGGCGTGAGTCCCTGCTCAGCAAACCGCTTCATCAACCGCTCTGAAACGCCCGCTTTGATCCGGTTCCGGTGCGCGATTTCTTGCGCTCGGGCCATCAGGCTCAGTACCGCATCGCCAGGCACCGACACGTTCTTGGGCAGAAGTGTAATGGCTTGATAAATCAGTCCCGGAACGGCTTGTTGCCGTGCAAGCCGAACCATCCCCATCCAGTCGGATGCAGACAAGGCACTCACAAGCGTCAAGTCCTCCCCGGAAAGGGTACGCTCATAAAAACCGCTCCGCAGCAGGGCAAAGAATGCGCGGAGTTGCGGAGCGATGGGATCGTTGTGTTGCGGGCGTCGGCTCATCGTCGGAACAGTCTGAAACGGCGCTTGTGACGGGCCTTGTGCTTGGCCTCCCGGACACCCGTCACGATTTCGTGAATGGTGCCCCAGTCGGGCAGGCCGCCCACATTCCGATCGTCGATGTAGAGGTCGGCCACCACTTTGCAGGATCGGCCCGCTTTCTGCGAGAAAAGCGCCCCCGGAGGGTAGTTGCTGTTGATGGCATAGAATTCCAGGCCACGTTCCCGGCAGAATTCCAGCGCTTCGTCAAGCAACTCTCCGTCGCGCGAGGTCCAGAGAATCAACTTGTGCCCCTCGGCTGCCAGCGCTCTCAAAGTATCGATCGCAAAGGGAATCTCTTTGCCGATCTTGGGATATTTGTGTTCGACGATGGTTCCGTCGAAATCAACCGCGATGGTCATTCAGTTAGTTCTTTTTCCGGCGGCGTTCTTTTTTCTCTTCGCCGTATCCATATCCATACCCATAGCCGTAGCCATATCCATAGCCGTATCCGTGGCCATAGCCGTAGAGGCCTTTGTACTCAGTTCCGTTAAGCACGATGCACGGGTTGTGCAGTTTCTTCTTCTCATAGATCTCGTCAAGCGCCGGCATGTTACGCCGGTCGATCTGGCCGCTGCGAATCACGAAGAGATTCATGTCCACGAGGCGCTGGATGACCATCATGTCAGCGACAGCACTATACGGCACGCCGTCGAACAAGATGTAGTCATACTCACGGCGCAAGTCAGCGATCAGGTTGTCGAAGCGCTGGCGACTGAGCAGGGCGGCGGGGTTCGGCGGGATATGTCCGGCCGGAACGAAGTCCACGCCGTCAAGCACATCTTTGTGCAGGATTTCGGAGAAAGGAATACTCTCGTCGTTGAGGTAGTTGCTCAAGCCGACCGTACTGTGTTTCAGTCCGAACTGTCCCGAAATCGTGCGCTTACGCAAGTCGAGATCCAGCAGGATGACCCGTTTCTTGGCATCGGCCAGGCAGGCCGCCGTGTTGGTGGTCACAAAGGTTTTTCCGGCTGAAGTATTGAACGAGGTGGTGGCAATCACCGCGTGGTCAACTCCTTCCGGCTTCATAAAGTCGAGGTTGGTGGCCATCAGGCGCATGGCTTCCGTGAAGCTTTTGCTCGTGGATGTGCTGTAGGCCGTCTGTTTCGGATCTTTCTTTTCGCCTTTCCTGGCCTTTTTCATCTTGGCGTTGGGGAGTTCGGCCAGGAATGGAACCGACGTGCTCTCTTCCAGATCTTTACGGGTACGGATCTTCTGGTCGATAAAGAGGCGGGCCAGCAGGATGACGCCAGGAATCATGAGCCCGATGAGGAGCGCCAAGAGGAGCATTCTGTTCCGTTTAGGGTAAACGGGGGCCCATGAATTCGTTGCCGAGTCAATCAACCTGGCATTATTGTCCACCATGGCTTGGGTCAAGGCATTTTCTTCCCGTTTGTTGAGCAGGTAGAGGTATAGGCTTTCCTTGATTTTCTGCTGGCGCTCGATGGAGAGAAGTTGCCGGGCTTTGGTCGGCATCGCCGTAAATTTACGGAGTGACTCCTGTTCCAAATTGGCGAGGTCGCTTCTCCGCACATTGAGCGAGGTCAGCAGGTTATTGATTGAACCCAGGATATTCTGTCTTAGTGGCAACAACGTGTTTTCAACATTCTTGACTGCCGGGCTTTCAGCACTGGCCGCTTCGAGCAACCGGTCACGCTGCAGAATCAAGTTGTTGTATTGGGTGATTTCGTTGCTGAGTTGGGCATCTTCAAGTCCCGTGTTGACGGGAAGGGTTTCGTACGACTGGAAAGAATTCGTGATATAGTCGCGCAGGTATTCCGCCAGTTTGACTTGGGTCTCCACCTTGACAATCTCAGCATTGTAGCCCTTGTTCTCATTGAGGTACTGGTTGGTGGCCTGGTCCACGTTCATGATGCGTTCCGAAGTCTTGAAACGTGCTATTTCATCTTCCACACCGCCGAGTTCCTGCTGGATGATGAGCAGTCGTTCGTTGATGAACTGGGCCGTGTTGACAGCGATGCGGTTCTTTTCCCGAATCGCATCTTCGTTATACTTGTCCACCAGGGTATTGAGGATGTCAGAAGCGCGTTGGGCCGAATAATCCTGCATAGAGAGCTGCAAGATGGTACCATTGCTCTGCTGAATGCTCAACCTTGAAAGGAATCCGATGGCTGAATTAATTACGGGGTGTTTGGTAATTGTGACCGGCTTGCCGGCTCCTTCTCCATTGTAGTATGGCGTGGCGGTGAAGAAAACATGTGCTCCGTAAACGGGAATCGTGTCACCCAGTGCCACGGTGGCCGTGCGACCGTCGTTCAACTGAACCTGAATGTGCTCGGAATCCTGTGTCGTGGCAATCAACCGGAACGATTCGGGTGTCTTTTCATCCCGCAGGATGTTCATTTTGAAAGGCGCAAAATGGTAGAGTTCCACATTGCGGAGCTTGATGGGGATTGTGTAATCGATGTCTGCATCCAAGGTCTCCACAACTTGGCTCATCAGTTGTTTTGAGCGCAGTTGCAGAATCTCGTTGGTCATGTCCACCCGGTTAATCTGATTGCTGTAGGCCCCCAAACTGGCTGTCGTTTGGGCACGGCTTGGATCCTTGATGATAACCGTAGCACTGCTGCCATATACAAGGGGCGTTTTGGCATATTTCCAATAGGTGTAACCTACGCAGATGGCGGCGCACAGCAAGAACCAGTACCAGTGACTCAACAAGTAGAGGAACAAGTCGATCAGATTGACGCTGTTTGAGTTCTTTTGTTGCATAGTAGAACGGGGTTATCGGGTAAGAGCAAGATAAGAAAGTACAAGTGCGGCAAAACTGGAAATCGTGCCGATAAAACCAAGGAAATTGCCGGCAGTCTGACTCAAGCGATAGACTTTGGGTTTATAGTAAATGACGTCGTTTTGCTGCAGATAAAAAACAGGGGATTCGAAGAGGGCCTTTTTCTGCATATCTACGGCATAGGCAGTACGAACACCGTTTTCCGTGCGGATGACGGTTACTTCCTTGATATTGATTTGTTCATTATTTGCCGCGTTGATTCGCGCGATGGCTTGCAGCAAATTAAAGCTATGCCCTTTCACTTGCATGACGCCGCCGCCAGTTCCACCGATGACAGTAACCGTAAAATTATCCAGTTCCGCATTGACTACAGGTTCTCGGATGTATCCCCGGGCAATAATTTCTCCAGCGATCAATTTCTCAATTTCCTTCAGCGTCATTCCTTCGATATGAAGTTTCCCCAGTACAGGGAAATCAATATTGCCTTCCCGATCGACCACATAAGTCAAGATGGGTTCTTTGACCGTCTGATTAGCCAGATCTGTAATGGTGAGTAAGGTATTGAATGGCGCCGAAAGTTCGGCTTTCTCGCTGAATACCTGGATACTGAGTCGATCTTCAATCTGAATCTTCAACTCGGGAGCCGGAATGGCGGGGTAATCATGATTGTACTCCATGTCGAGCAGGTAGCCCAATGTCCGTGGCGTCGTACAGCTGGCAGCCAGCAACACGAAAAGGGCCATCGCCCCAAGCAGATTACGAGTCTTCATATAGTTCTTTGATTTTTAGAATCATTTGTTCCCGTGTAAAGCAATTCAAATAGCGAAGATACGCACTTTCTCCGAATTCCGCACAATTTGTAGTCACTTCTTGAATGGTAGCGGCATATTCTTCCGGTTTTCCCGGGGTTACGTTGCGGCCGGACACCCCATCTTCATTGACCCACGATACGCCTGAGTGAGGAATGCGAGTGGCTACTACAGGTTTGTGGCAACTCATGGCCTCGATCTGGACAATGCCGAAGGCTTCGGTCTTCATGGTACTGGTAAGCACAAAGCAGTCGCAGGCACCGAACCAGGCAGGCAGGTCGGCATCATCAAGGTAGCCGGTCAGCGTAATGCGCTCCTGCAGGTTTTTTTCTTGAATCTGTTGCTCCAACTGTTCTTTGAGCGGCCCGGTTCCCCCGATAACGAGATGATACTCTCCAGGCAGCAAGGCAATGGCATCAATCAGGTAAGGATACCCTTTATAAGGAACCAGGCGACCGACGCTGAGAATTAGTTTTTGGCCGGGGTAACGGTTGCGGATGGCGGCTACACGTTGCGGATCGGGTTGTAAAGGATCAATGCCAATGGGTACTGCGGTGCATTTTCCTTGGGCATGAGCCAAATGAGGAGATTCCCGTACATAAACAGGCGTTGTTCCGATAATTCGTTCGGCCCGGCGGATCAGCCAGTTTTGAAGCGGACGATAAAAGAACAGGAAGAAGCGCTGCGACAGGATATCGCTGTGCCAATGCAAGATGACCCGTCCTCGATAACCGCTCAGCCTTAAGGCAAGTGCCGCCATCGGGTCGGGATGGTGGATGTGAATGATATCGTATTCTTGTTTGTGTTTCCGAAGCCAGCCGATCATTTTCGGGGCGAGCATTGTGCCGGCCGCCTTCAGCCAGGTAGGAACCACGATGATATGTCCGTGTTCATTGAGCGGGATCGTCTGCATCTGTTTGTTTCCGTCAAAACTGGCGCAGAGCATATCACACGGTATGCCTTGGGCAGAGAGACCTTCTGTAAGACTGAAAGCCACTTTTTCCACACCGCCGCGGATAGGATAGAATTTACCGAGCTGCAAGATCTTCATAGAGTTGGATATACTCTTGAAAACACTGTCTTTTGTCAAAATGCTGCAAGGCATGATTGCGGCAATTCGTGTGCCAGCAAGTCTTTCCTGCCTCACGGATCTCATGTAAGCGGCGAAGCAGTTCCTCTACATTGCCCTGTTTTACCCCAAAACCAGTCTGCGGTGTAACGGATTCCATACTGCCCCCCGTTCGGTATGTGACGACAGGTGTCCCGCAGGCAATTGCCTCCATGTTGACGGTGGGGTAGTTGTCTTGCCAGGTTGGATTGACCAAGGCTGTGGCGGTTGTATATAGGGTTGCTAATTCCAACGCATTCGTCGTCCGGTCAATGGTGACGATGCTTTTCGGGAGTGTGGATTTTTGTTGGGCAGTCAACTTGCCTACAAGGACCAATTGTTCATCGGGCTGCAGCATCTTAGCCAAGCAGATTAAGTCGGGCAGACCCTTTTCCGGCAGCCAAATGGAGGCGACAGCCAGATAGAAAACCGAACGGGTAATCCCATATTCCGTTGGAAGACCCGTATTCGGTCGGGGTTGGAATGTCTCCAGATCAATCCCATTGTGAATCACGCGACAGGGAACTGCTTTCAGGAACGATCCGGACAATTCGTTCTGCATCCAGTAAGAAGCCGCTACGAGCGTAAGAGAAGGGATTCCAGCGAATGCTCGTTGTTTTTGTCGCCAGTTGCGGCGGGAGCGATCCCACGCATAACTGGCGGGAAAAGACGATTTCTGCGGGCAATGATGACATCCTGTTTTCCATCGGTCACAGCCGGCTGCTGAATAGTGGTAACAATGGCCTGTGTAGAGCCAGCAGTCGTGGACCGTCCAGAGCACGGGTTTTCCCCGTTCCGTAAGGAATTGGCATAGCAGCGGATAGTTCAGAAAGTAACCGTGTACGTTGTGAATATGCACGATATCTGGATCGATTTCCCGGATTCTGCGGATCAAGCGCTTCGTGGCATGGCGGGAAGCAAGACCATGGGCATCGAAGATTCGCGTGGCCAGCCAGTGAAGTCCCAGATCCAACTTGTTGCCAACCGGAACCAAGTGAGAAGAATGAGATGGAACCCCGTCGCGGGCTTTACTGTAGGCGATATAACTCTCCCATCCCGCAGCCTGTGCCAGATCTCCGAGTTCCCGCATGATCTTGCCGGTGGAAGTATTTTCCCGAACGACCGGGTTGATCTGAAGCAGCTTCTTAGGCATAAATCAAGCGTTACCGCCTGTCAGCACCGCGAGTACCCTCGGGGCAAAGCGATGCAGCAAGTAGTAAATCAGCGTCAACCCCAGAAGAAGAATGAGGGCGTTTCCAATCCAAACCGCCAGAAGGCCGACGCTGGTTACTTCAGGCAACAAGGCCACGCCGATCTTTTTCATGGCAATTTGCGGGATATAGTGATACAGGAAGACAAACCAGGCCCAGTCGTTTCCAAATAGAGCAACACGGAGGGGATGTCGGTTCATCCAATTGGGGATACGGCGAAAATGCGAAAACAAAACAGCTACTGCGGTTCCCAGTGTAAACCAAAAGAGTGGCTCCGGAACCATGTGAAAATACCAGAGGACGCCGATAGCCACAACCATGCCTCCCCATGTATAACGGACTAGTAGCCAGATCAATGGAGCGAGCAGACAAAGCAGCACCAACTCCCTGACGAGCCAGAGCGACAGATTGATAGGCCCTTTCCAAAAGATGAACGTCAGATTCTTCCAATCGTCGCCTAAAAAGCCGGACAACATATCAGGTGCAAACCGATGGGCTGCGGCATAGATTGCCAGTGTTATCAAGTTGGCAATCAAAAAGGGAATCAATACGACAAGCACGCTGCGCTTATACTTATGCCCGAACCAGGCCATGTCGGGTTTCTGGGGTACATGCCGGAAGAAGATATATCCAGCCAGCAGGAAGAAAAAAGGTACAATGCCGCTTGTTACAGTAACGATTCCTTTTCCGACCTGGTCAAACAGCGTAAAGCCACGGTCGAACCAATCGGGCAAGGAAGCATGCCTGACAACAACAATCAGTAGAAGGATAATCTTTAATAAGTCCAGCCAGCCGTTGTCCTGCTTTTCGACAGAAGATTTTGAAAGCATTGAATCCATTGGAGCATTATTGTATTTTCACTGTAAGTTTCCGAAACATGGCGAGCCCTTTCTCCGAGCTGGACACGTAAGTCGTTGTTTGTCATGAGCCGCTCCATGGCATGCGCTAAGGCAGGAATATCCCCGTCTTTGACCAGCAGGCCATTTTCACCATCCCGAATAATATCTTTCGGTCCGCAAGGATAGTCGAATGTAACCACGGGCAGGCCGCAACTCATCGCTTCAATCATGACCATGGGAAAGCCCTCGTAATGTGAACTCATGGCCAGGAAGGCACTTGCTGAATATTCCCTGGCAATTTCTTTTGTCGGGGGATGAATTCGGACCGATTCTCCCAGCCCCAGCCGGTCAATCTGTCGATCCAACATCTCCTTCCACTCGCCTTGGCCGAAAAGGTCGAGGCACCAAATATCCCGCAAATTGGCGGGCAACAACCCCCAGGCGTCGATCAGACGGTCGAAGCCTTTTTGATAGTCAAGCCTTCCTACGGCAATCACGCGATGACTATTTCCCGGATGGGCAGGAATGGCAGCGAGTTGTAAGGCGGCATTGGGAATCACTTCCAGATTGGGAAGATTCCCCCAATATCCGGCATCTTCTCGGGTAAGGACGACGAATTTGTCGAATCGGCGGACAATGCGCGTGTCCTGCCATGTGCGGAACCGGTCGGCCAGGCCCAGCAGACCATGACGGTTGTACTGCAGGCGGAAATGTCGGTTATAGTGCAACTCCAGGACCTTGCGACTCCCGTCTTGGATGCGGGGTATGAACGAGGATTCCGACGGATAGAGGGACACCACGATATCAGCCTTTTCCTGTTTCAGCAGGGATGTAAGTCGTTGCCGGTGGAGCCGCTTTCGGCGGAAATAGCCCAAAATCTTGAGCAGTGCAGACTTGCCGTTGTCGGCGGTATAATTGATGTCCAGATCCATCATATGCACTTCCGGAGGGAAGTTGTAAAACGGAGGAAGTCCCTGCTGGTCGGTGGTAACAACGGTCAAGTCATAGCCGCCTTGCCGAATGAACCAGCGAAGTTTGTTGAGTAGGACCCGCTCCATCCCGCCCGGATGGTGGACCGACGCGATGCAGTAGATGAGTTTCATGCCGTCGTTACAGAGGTTTCAGAAGACTCGAGATCATCGCCATCAATACAGAAAAGGAGTGCGTCAATCAGGAAGATGTCGGTAGCCACCTTTGCCCACACGATAAACGTAACGGCAGTCAGTAGCAGGGCCGGGATGATGAAATGTCGGAACTTGGAAATTAAAGACAAATGGTTATACAAATAATAGATGGAGTAAATAACCAGACCCACCAATCCGCAATAGAGTACGAAATTGCAGTATCCGATATCGGTGCCCCATGTGTAGAGACCATATTGTCCGTAACCGACCAGCCAACCGTGTGGATCTGTGGGCCAAATCCACATGACATTCATCAGGATATCCGTTGAAGTAGTGCGGAACTCGCCGTGTTCTACCCAGTTGAAGAAACCCTCGAAACCAAAGCGCATATTATCGTAGAATGAAGCGCTTGTGTTATAAAGATAAACCGTGATACCAATGGTGACAGTCAGAATGAGCAGCAATAGTATCGAGAGTGTAATCTGAATGCGGGAAATGTAGCCGCCCCGTTGTAACCGGAACATACCAAAAGCGATGTAAGCTAATCCCAATGCTGTGCCAACTGTTGTGGTTCGCGAGATAACACATCCGATGACCGTGATGACTAGAAAAGCGATAAAGAAGAAACTTGATTTGGAAAGGCTTTCGCGGACACGCCGTTCCACCACAATTTGGTGGGCGATCAGTACTTGAACCCCTGAAAACCGCACGCCAGCCGGATCGAGGGCGCAGCCGATGCCGTAAAGCCGATTTCCTCGTTCGAAAAATTCATAACCCTGCCAAAAAATGGATTTGACCGTCGCTTCAACAGCCGGCACGTTATCAATTAGCAAAGCTATGACGCACTGTGCCACACAGACAATAGCAATGTAACGTGTCATCATCATCAGGTCAACGTGCCCATGGATACGACGCAAAATGGCGTAAACGCCATAAGCTCCGCCGACCCAAGTGGCGAAAGAAGTAAAATATTTGACATAAGTTATGTCATTGGTACCGTTGAGCGTGATTGCGATGTAACACCATAGCGAAAAGATAATGGCTAAAAAAGCAGAGCCCAAGACACGGCGGGACATGGAGAGATTATGTTCTTCGAAACTCTTGAACAAATAAGCAAGGACGCCTACCACGGCAATGATCATCTTAGAGTTGGCGATGGGAAATATTCTCAAGGTAAAATCCCAGAAGAATGCATCGACCACAATGGCGCAAAAAACAACGGCAAGGAATTTTTTCATGACTTATCGATACATAACGCCATACACGAACCGATGGATGAGGTAATAATATGCCTTGACTCCGGACCAGCATCGGTTTGCTGCCATTTTTTGCAGAATCCGGGTACGGAGGGGAAGTGCTTTGTTATCCGTGGCTGCAACATTGGACTCGGGCCACCAGCCGTACCACAGTTCGTAGTTGCTTCGGTCGTCGCTGATCAGCAGGGGCAGCTTAAGAAAGAGTTTCAAGTACTGAATGAAAGGCGTCAATACTTCTGAATAGGAAGAAGCGGCTACGGCAGCTATCGCTTCGCTCAGATTCCTTTCAATCTCTGCCCGCCGCACATCGCTGAACTGCCGGCTGAGCGACGTTTCGCTCACAGCGTTGTAACGGTAGAGGGGCACATGGAGTTGAATTAGCCGGTCGGCGGCACAGAAGGCCTTGATCATGAACTGCATGTCTTCGCCCATATTGGCTCCGTCGATAAAACGGAGGTTATGCTGGAGAAGGAAATCGCGTCGGATCAGGAACAGCCAAAGGTTCCAACGCATGGTTCCCCCCATTAGGTTTTTCAGGGCTTGCAGTGCCGTATCGTATTGGGCCTGGCGCATATACCTACCCTTTTTTTCAAATCCAAGCGTCCAGTCCCATCCTACAATATCCACCTCTCCTTCCTCTGATGTCAAAGCCAGGGATGCTTTTTCAAGTGCATCTGGCTCCAGCTGGTCATCGGCATCCACGAATCCCACATAATCTCCCAAAGCAGCTTCCAGTCCCCGATTGCGGGCCGCGGCCACGCCCTGGTTTTCCTGGCGGACAATCTGGCATTGAATCCCGCTTTCAGCAACGAAATTACGCAGGAGTTCCGGTGTCCGGTCGGTACTTCCGTCATCCACAAAGACCAGGTCGAAATCGTGGAAACGCTGTGCTGACAAACTCCGAAGCGTTTCTGTCAACGTCGCTTCCGCATTGTAAACCGGGATGATCAGGCTGATGCGCATGGGTTCAATCACTCAAAGAAACTTCCGTAAATCTTCAATAATACAGGATGTATAGAGGGAAGCTCCTTTTTCATTCAGGTGATCCGTATCCCGGAAGAGGGATAAGTCGTTGAAAAAGCGAGGATCTGTATGGTAGTTGAAGTAGGGGATGGCGTGTCGTTGGGCCATCTCTTTCAAGGCATCATATTGTTTTGTCTGTTGAACTCCGTCATCCGCCAACCTGGGGGAAGTGGCTAAAACGACTTGGCATCCCTTTTCCTGACTGAGAACGAGTATCTCTTCCAGCAACTTGGCTTTCAAGGAATGGATACTCTCATCGACCTTCATGCTCGTCTTTTCGGGCGTAAAAGCCTGCTCAGCGGACAAAGGGACATAGCCTGACTGCGAAGTCCTGCCGGAGACGAATGCAAACAGATATTCGGGAAGCTTTGAATTGTACCGATAGAGATTGGACAGCATGGAAACTTGCTGGAACGGTCCCATCTCCTGGATGATCGTCTTGCTGAATTCATTCAGCGGATAAGGGAAATAATCTGAAATCTCCATGAAATCGCCCCAGTCGAGATTGTGCGACAAACAGTCGTCGTTCAAATCCCAAATCACGTATTTCGGCGTATAGCGTTCCAGGATTAATCGTACCTGACAGATTTGACAGTAGAGGAAAGCACCGTCCTTGCCAATATTTCGGACGGACAGCCCCAGACTGTCTTTCAGCATAGCTGGGATATAGTGGTGTGTGGCTGGGGACGCTCCGATGATGAGCATGTCTTCCGTCGCCATTTCAGCGCCATAATAGGAGGTCATCTCATAGTTGTCCGGATTTGCGCGCAGAGAAACCTTGCGCAACAAATCCATGGCTGGCTTGCATGCGAGATCGAGGACGACCACGCTGGCCAGTACTATCAGCGCCCGGATGAAAAATAGAGAGCCTTTCATGCCATCAGAATTGGAAGTAGATGAAGGAAGATCCATTTAATTCTCCGGCAAAGATCACAAAGGCAAACAGGATAGCCATCGATGCGAGACGGACCCAAGTTTTTTGCGCATGAAGAAAGTGGATGTTCCAGCCATTCTCGTCTTTCACCTCCTTGAAGAAGAGCAACAGGATGGAGAACAGGCCGAGTGTTCCGATTTCCAGCAAGCCGTTCGTAAAGATGGGACCAAATCCCTTTCCGCATTGTCCGACAATGGCCGTAAGATCGGCAATCTTCTCCGTACGGAAAATGACCAGACCGCAGGCTACAATGATGAAAGTGATGATTCTGCGGGGAATTTTGTAATACCACTTTCCCTTCAACTGATGCTTCTTTTCGAATTTCTTGCGTTTCTTTTCGGATGCGGCTGCCAGAACCAGAAAAATACTGTGCCAGATACCGAAAAACAGAAATCCCCATTGTGCGCCGTGCCAGATGCCAATCAGGATCACATTGATGCAGGTAGCCAGGTAGAGGCCCCATTTTCCCCAGTTGCGGAAAGCCACGTTCAGGGGTGTATAGACATAATCGGTAATCCAACTGGTAAGGGAAATGTGCCATCTGCGCCAGTATTCGCTCACATTCTGGGCAAAGAAAGGACGGAGAAAGTTCTCCCGGACCTTGAATCCCATGATGCGGCCGACGCCGATGGCCATTTCTGAGTAACCGGCGAAATCCGCATACATCTCAATGGCATAAAGAATAGCAGCCAGGATGATAGACGTCGTATTGTGATAGGCTACGTTTCCGAAAACGGCATCGGGGTAAGCCTTGATCCGGTCGGCAATGCAGAGTTTTAGAAACAATCCCCAAACGACGCGTTTGAATCCCTCTGCAATACCCTCCCAGTTGGCCTGACGCTCTTTTCCCAGTTGGGGAATGAACTCTCCCGGCCGGTCGATGGGCCCGGACAGAATCGTAGGGAAGAAGGCTACGTAGGTTGCGAAATCAATGAAATTACGCTCGGCAGACATTTTGCCGAGATAGGTTTCCAACACATAGCTCAGCAGTTTGAAAGTGAAGAAACTGATGCCGACGACATTCAGGATGGGTGATGCACCCGGTAACAGGGCTCCGAGGTATTTGAAATAGAAAAGGATGCCGATGCCCAGGACGAGGCCTGTCACCATCAAAAGCCTTGACTTCCTGGGATTGCGTTCGCAGTTCTTCTCAATGTGGATGCCAAGCAGATAGTAAATGACCGTAACGACAAGCAGAAGCGGCAGGCTCTTCCAGTTGGCATAACCGTAAAAGAAATACGATGCCAGCAGAAGCCAGACATTTTGTCCCTTGCCGCTTTTTCGCAAGACGGAGTAATAGGGCAGCAGGACGGCTGCGAAGAAAATCCAGAACTGATAGGAATTGACAACCATTCGGCGCTATGCAGTTCTTGTCTGGATCGAATCTATCAGCGCCCCGACATTCTTCCAGGACAAGATCTCTTTCGAAGAAAACTTAACGTTGAACGCTTTCTCCACGGCCACCACCAACTGGATATGACTCAAGGAGTCCCAGTCATCGATATCATCGGCGGTCGTCTCATCGGTGAGGACAATATCTTCGTCATCCAGAACATCCCGGAAAACCTCCTGTACACGGGCCAGAATCTCATTTCTTTCCATTTTCTATTTCGTTTTGATATAACATTCTTTTTCTTGATACGTCGCTAGTTCAAGTTCATAGCGACCGTCGCCCAGTGGGGTAAAGTCCAGCCTGTCGTAATGGTCTTTGACCATACCGTTTTTCAGAGTTGGAAGATATTCTCCCACGATTCGCTTGTATCCTTTTTCCCGCGCCTTGGCGACCAAAGTGTTCAGCGTGAAATGCTCCATGCCCCGCTTCAGTACGCGGCAGCTCATGAACCAAGTGTCTATGAACAGGCTCTCTGCGTCCATCCGCTTCATGATGATGACACAGATCAGGCCGTTGTCACCGAATTTGTCTTCCAGGGTAAAAGTGACCGGAATCACCGCGGGATCGTTTGAAAACGCTTCAATGTCGGCTTCCGTATAACGAACTGTGCGGAGATTGAACTGGTTGCTGCGCTGGGAGAGCTGTGCGACACGCGGGGTGTTGAATTTCGTAAACCCTTCCACGGTCGAAACCATATTCAGGGACCGAAGAAAATCCGCCTCATCGTGAAAGGTTTTCGCATAGCCGACCCGCTGGGCTTCTACCTGATACTGTTTCGTACGATCCTTGTCTGTAGCGCTGTACGAAGCGGTTTCAAACAAATTGAGCGAATAGAGAAACTCGAGATATTCGGCCGGATCATCGGGAAGTTCCGGGACTGTGATATCGGGGATGTGTTCGCGGACGATATTCCGTTCAAACGGGTTGTCGTCCAGGAATACCATGGAATCGAAGCCGATGTTGAGGATCTGCTGGATGGCGCGAATGTTATCGACCTTGGTCTCCCAGTTGGCCATGAAAACAGCGATGTCGTTGAGGCGAAGGACCATGTCCGGATGCTTCTCAAACGGTTCCTTGGCCTTGTCCTCATCGTTCTTCGAGCAGATGCAGAGAATGATGCCCCGGTCCTTGAGTTTTTTGACCCACATCTGGAACTCGGTAAAAGCTTTTCCGATGCCCAGACCGTGTCCCAGCTGGATGCCTTCCAGCCCGTCGTCGCCCACGACGCCGCCCCACACCGTATTGTCGAGGTCCAAGATCAAGCACTTCTTGAACTTGCCTCTCAATGCGCAGATGATGTCCAGAATACGGGCGCTGACATACGGGAGCGAATCAATCGACAGGATCATTTCCGTACTGGTGTAGATGGACGCATCAAACAACCAGTCCCGTCCGTATTTGTTCTGGAGTCCTGCTAGATCGCAAATGAATAAACTGGGCGTATTCTGAGCAAGTTCCATCAGACCGAAATTGAATTTCCGGACTTGCCAGCTGAAAGAAAGCGATACTTTATTGGCATAGCTGCCAAAAACGGTATCATCGATTTCCGGGTAGTTCAAATAGATGATTTTCGCCCGGGAGGATGCGCAGATGGTGCGTACAAAGTCCAGTCGTTCCTCGGCCAGGGCTAACTTCCCGGTATTGTCGGTCAAGGCGTGTTTTTCTGCCCATTTATGCGTGGACTGGAACACAACGATGAATTCCGGCTCAAACGCATGCAGATCGCTGCCCGGATCCATGAACTGCTGCTCGACCTGGTTGTATTCCGCTTCGAAAAGGTCCACATGAAAACCGCGGTCAATACCGGTTCCCCGGATGGCTGTGGACAATAACTGGGTGGCCGTATCTCCTACGAGCGCCACCTTGACGGTCGGGAATGCCGAGACGTCTTTCTTGCAGTTTCGTTTTAATTCTTGAAAAGATTTCATGGTAATTATTGGCGCGACAAAGATACAACCTTTTCGATGAATGCCATGTCTTTGCTGTTGAACTTGCGGGCAAACAAGGCGGGGGATTGGACCAAGATATCAAAGTCGGCACCCGACCAATCGACCAACTGCCATTTTTCTCCTTTTGATACTTCTTTCCATCCGATGGCTCGCATGCAACCCAGTGCATCATCTTCTGTATTGAAAAGGTTCGCCCGGTCAGGTGACATCCAGCAGAGGGTTTGCAGGACGCTTTCGTCGGGGACAAATGTATGCTGGAAAGTTCTCTTGACCCAGTCTTTTTGCGCCAGCAGGTATTGTACAAGGGATTCAGTAATGCTTACCCACTGGGATCCCTTTTTAAAATCGATGTTTCGATTCCGTTTGATTCCCAGTATTTCTTGAAACAGAATTCCAGCTGCGCGAACCAGTCCGAAGAAATCGCGTTTCCGACTGAAATGTTCGGGGAATAGATGCCAACGCTGCGTACGCCGTACCAGTTCGGGCGTCATTTCTGTCAATGTGTATCCGATGAACTCTTTCCCTTCGTACTCGTCACAGAAAGCATGGATGTAGTCCTGGCTTTTGAGCGGAAGATCCACTCCGGAGAGCAAATGGTAATACTGATAAGGCCCTCTGGCCGCAGCGGCCTCGAATAAGGCATACTCTGCTTCAACCATACTGAACCCGCCCCAATGGATGTCGATGCGGTGTTCTATTAACTGAAGGTGGGCTCTTTCTGTATGAAGGTCCGGAAAAAATGGAACTTTCTTGTCTAAGTGGACATAGATGTCATTCCGCGTGTCGTCCAGGCAGTTGAGCAGGATCTGCAAGAGCCCGAATTCGTTGTGGGCAAGAATCAGGTAGGCGTGTTTCATGAACAAGTGTGGATAGAATACCGATTCTTATTATCTCAGGTATTATGCTTTCTTTGAGCGAAGAAATGAACCAATTGCATGATGCAAAAGGGGGAGACCTAGGCCTAAACAGAAATAGATGATTAGTTTGTGGATACTATGCAATTCTATTTGATTTGGTTCAAAGAAATAATGATTGACATTCTGTAATATATAAAACGTAAGAGTATGATAGCAAAGTATCAAAAGCGTATTCTGCCCTATCCAATTCAAAACCGGTTGTAGAAAAAGGGGAGTTTTGCTCGAAACCAAATACGTTACATAGGTTCCTACAAAGGCTGCTATCATAGAGAAAGGGTATCTATTACAATCAAATGTTGCCAATTCAAGATGACCGCTCCATATACATAGACCCCAAATGATAATACCGATAAATAAATAGGTCTTTTTCATCGGCATCTTCATTTTATTCTTCCAATAGTCCCCCATGGCATAAAATACCATACCGCAGAAACCTGTAAGAATCCCTAATGGAAGATTAACGATATACTTACCAATAAGAAGTGCGATTGTTGAAATAATAAATGAAAATAACAAACATTTATCAGTCTTTTGCTTCAAGTAAGTATAGAAAACTCTGCACCAAAACAATGCGAGCAAGAACCAGATTGGTCCAATAAAGGGTAATGTTGATCCAAACATTTCACTGGACACCCCGCCATTAGACATGATTGTACCAATAACCTTTTGTCCTGCGATATCGTACTGTTGTGCTGTCACGCAAAGAAGAATGCAAAAGATGGAAGTTATCAAATAAGGCTTGACTAAATGGATTGTGCCACTTTTAAAAACATCTTTTACCGGTTTTTTTTTATTAAAAAAATAACCCGATAAAATAAAAAATAGTGGCATATGAAAACTGAATATAAAATTACGGAGCAAAAAAGGGATACCATTACAATGACCTAATATCATAAGCAAAATGCCATATGCTTTTGATACATCAATTGCCATTTCTCTTTGTGCCATAGATAAGAGAAAAATATTTACGCCATGTTCTGTTTGAGATTCCGCAAACCGTCGATCAGCCGTCCGGCAGGCGTCTTATATAATTTCCAAATACGGTATGCTTTTTTGTCGGGCGTCCATTCCGTTTTGATTTCCTCCGGAAGCGAATCGTAGGTCCTCCACCATTCTCCGAACTTGACCGTGAAAAGCCGCCAAGGTTTGCCGCCCGTGTAGTGAATTGTGGCGGCACTTTGCACCTCTTCCCAGAGTTGTGCACTGTACTGGCGAATAAAATCCGGGCGATACTTGGGGATGAAGAAGGTCCTGATGCCGTTGTATAGCGGGCTGAGCGGCAATACATGGCCCTGGCAGACCTGATTCAGCGCGTCCTGGTCGGGAAATTCCAGATAGGGAACGCGGCATGCTTCCAGCAGCCGCTCCGAAACATGATCCTGACGCATCTGAGCAAGATTCATCAGCAGGAAGCCCGAATTGAAGTAGCGATTCGGATCGCAACCCAGCGCCCGGAACCGTTCCGCTTGCTTTTCGATCGGTGCTTCGTAAACCACTCCCAACCAGTTTTCGCCTAATGCTGTTTTGCGATATAACTGCCCGATATCCTGCCGTACAATCACATCGCAGTCGATATAAACGATCTTGTCGTATTCTGGCAGCAGCTCTGGCAGCAGCAGCCGGAACGAAGCCGCTTCCGTATAACGCGGGTCTGTATAGATACCTTCCAGACGGCCTTTCAGCGGCAGGTACCGGAAGGTTAACCGCCCTTCTCCGAGCCGTACCAGTTTCTCTTGCATCCGCTCCGGAATCGGTTCCGTTACGAGACAAATAACCTCGAAAGCTCCAGTCGAAGCATCAAGCATCGACCGCAGCATCGTGGCTGCGGGCACGAAATAGTTAGGAGTAAAAGCTATGGCGAGCGGAGTCATCACGATCTTCCTCCGCAAATAAAAGCCAGCGTTCGTGGCATGAGTTTATTCAACAAGTAATAGAGTACCAGACAAACACCTAGCACGACGATGGGAACAAAAAGGAATCTGATCCACGTCCCCATCACTCCTTCCCCGAAAAGGCGGAGGAAGAGACCTTTTGTCCATCCTAAAATATAGATTTCATGGACGGCATAAATGAAAAAGACGGTTGACGAGAGCTGGACAAACCTTTCTTGCGTCTTCGGTTTTTGGGTCAGCCAGTCGCAGAAGTTCATGAGGGTAATCATTCCAAAAGGATAGAATGCGCGGAGGAGCCATTCATGCCAGGGTTTATCCATTTGCGCCGTAGCCAGAACCAATAGAATGACCGCAATGATTGCAGCAGGTATCTTAACTTTTTTGCCCAGAGAAAGGAAAGAAATCCGGTTGATGCTCATCCAGGCACCCAGACTGAAATAAAAGATGGCCCGCATGGAAAGGAATCGAGGCATCCAGGGACTTAAATAGAGAAGGATCAAAATACCGAGAGAAGCCCAGGGATATTTCTTGTAGATGGGATAAAAAAGGGGCGTGACCAGCGTCATTTCCATCATGTCGAGCATAAACCATAGTGGGAAATTGGCAGGGCCTGCAATAAACCAATAATATGGTCCGTAAGGGACGACTTGCATTTCATCCGGATTGACCGGCATGCCGAAAAGAGAGAAGCCATGGTTCTTCAGGAGGATGGCCACAACTACCAATAGGTTCCAGGTCAGATAAGGAACCAGCAAGGTCCAGATACGCCGTTTCCATTTTGACAAGGTCCATTTGAATGAAAAGCCTTTTTCCTTCAGATTCCAAAAGAATAAGTATCCCGAAAGAAAGAAAAACCAGCACACGGCAAGCGGGCAGATGTGGTGAGAGATCATCTCCGATACAAAGCCATAGGTCGTTCCTACGCCGGCATAGACACCCACCGAATGTTCATAAAGAACCAAAACGATGAGAGGAAACCGCATCGCTTTGATCAAAGTCGACTGTCGTGCTTGCAAATAGTCAGAATCTGAGGCCATCGATAATAAGGCTATTGAAATAATCGGTGCTTGACCCACCGAAGGGCCATCATGACTTTGTCTTTGGCCGTAGCACGCCGGCAGCGTTGTAAGTAGGAAGGAATGCTTCTGAAAGGCAGGAACTTGATGACCAGGTTGAAGTAGTCATACACGCATTTTTTGTGCAGATAATCCGGGTTGACGATGGCATAGAAACCCATATCTTCTGGATTGTCCGGTAAGGGCCAGCCTATCCGTTCAATCCACTCGGAGAGTAATGTGATGGCTTCAATTTTTTCCTTGAAGCGGGAACCGTCGGCCGAAAGATGGGTAGGGGACTGTCGGAAGCAGAACAGCATCGCTTGCGTATTGGCTACGCCGTTGAGTGATTCCCGGATGGGAGTAGCGATATCGGAACCGAAGGCACATGGAAAGTCAATAAAACCGCCATGATCGAGCAGCGTCTGCCGACGGAACATGAAGTTGCCGATGCAAGTAAAGGATAGACCGCGTAACCAGGTATTGAGATATTCGTATCGGCTTGTATACTCCGGAAGGATTGTGTCATTCCAAAGATGCTTACCGTTTTCATCAATTTGTTCCACAGAAGAATGGATAATATTTACTTGCGGATATTTCTTTGTCAATCGAATACACTCCTCACAAAAAGTAGGACGATAAAGGTCATCATCAGCAGCGAGGACAAGCCATTCCCCTAATGCGAAAGAGATGGAGTGATTCCATTGCTTTACAAGGTCGCGGCCTCCAATATTATTATCATTCCGGATGTACCGAATCCGAGGATCGGGATAAGAATCGACAATTACTTTCAAATTCTCTGGAGAACAATCATCCACAATAATCAGTTCCCAATCAGATATCGTTTGCTTGAGAATACTACTTATCGCTTCTCGGAGGAAACGGCCTTTGAATGCAGGCATGATAAAAGAAATCATGATCAGCGCTTTAACAGATTTCTATGAATGTACTGTCGAAGGATTTGCCATCCTCTGCAGGCCCGTATCCATTGGCGCGTTATCCATTTTGACGGATAGCGCAATATCATTCTTTCGCGGAAACCGGGATTGAAATGCCTCAGATTGATATCAGATCTTAGTTGAGTAACCAAAGAAGAATGCTTCAACTGACAAACTTCTTTCCACGCCCCTTTAATAATAATGCCGCTAAGCATGCCCAGGCCATTGCGAATGGCGGCATGATAATATCGGGAGTCTGCGCCGGACGGGATAGCTTCACAGACGGCTTGATATAACGCATAAAACCTTTCGGATGTCCACCTGTATGTTGAAGAAACGCTGGTAGCATTCCGGTTATAATAATAGACTTGGTCCTGTAAAACCGTAACGGGTTTGTGCGTGTTAAAAGCAGCCTTGATGTTCATGATCATATCTTCTCCGACACGGATGTCAGAAGAGGTTTGCATGATCTCTTGATTGATTATCTGGCGGCGGAATAATTTTCCCCATCGGGTACAGAGTATTTCACTGGAAGATAATTGCAATTCACGCCATTGTTCGATAGTGATTTGTCGAACGGAGCCATCCCCAGGATAGGAAAAACCGACGATGATGTCGGTATGGTCATCGCACTGATCATAAAGATTGTGGAGAGCGTTGTCAGGTAAGTGGTCATCAGAATCAACAAAGAAAAGCCATGCCCCTTCAGCAAGGGAGACCCCTCTTTCCAGGGCTGCTTGCTGGCCTTGGTTGCTCTGTGAAACCAGACGGATACGAGAATCTGTCTGTACAAAATGCTCACAAATTTCCAGACTCCCGTCTGTACTGCCGTCATTTACAAGAATTAGTTCAAAGTCTGAAAACGTCTGATTCAGAATACTCTCAAGACAGCTGGACAAGTAGCGCGCTGTATTGTAAATCGGAACGATGACAGAAACACAAACCATCGTGACTATTAATTGATGGGCTTTCCTGGAATGCCGACAATAGTGACACCTGGAGTTAAAACGTCTTTTATGACCACTGAACCGGCTCCAATTTTAACGTCATCAGCAATACGAATGCCCCCAAGAATTTGGGCAAATTGCCCTATATCTACATTGTTACCGATGATAGGTGAGTCGTCGGGATAACCGCCGGTACTGCCAATACAGCAATTGCCGTGAATCTTGCAGTCGCGGCCAATACGAGATTTGGGATTGACGATGATGGAGCCATAGTGCTCGATAACCAGGCCTTCTCCAAAACATCCGGCGCAAATGATAAAACCAAGTCGGGATCCCAGGCGATTCTTCCGGGCTTTATACCAAAAAGCCAATAACTTTCTGGGCTTGGTAAAAGTATAGCGTTCTTCTTGTCGGAGGAATCGGAGATATCTTCGGATATAATACTTTTCTGGACGGATGAGCCACTCCAGGATACTTTCTTTGGCTGTCATATTATTTGTACGTCAGTTTATGTATGGGAATCGTGGCCAGAATTTCTTCGTGGGACATCAAGTTAAAATTTGGATCATTGATAGACTGTTGCAAATAATGTGGCAAAGTATCGCTCACAATCGGCATGTCAGAAGGGTAACCATATTCATCGAAAAGTATCTGGAAGAAGAAGTAGTCCGGAATACTGTCGTGCCATTTCCACCACAAAAGCAGCATATCGCATAATTCGGAGATTTCCTGGTTTCCTGCTTTTGCAAAGAGGATACTATTGAGCATATTGACCCGAAAACCTTTCGTCCAGCCAAAGTAATAAGCATAAGTATTTCGCCAATACTTGTAATGCGGCTCTTTCGGGTCGCGGCGAAAAAAAAAGAGATCTTGTCGGGAAAATTCCGTCGGAATGGGGCCAGAAAGCATAACAGTCGCATCTAACCAGATACCTCCATAAGCTTTCAATAGCATCAGCCTGAGAAGATCGGCAAAATGGGCGCGTGAATAGGCAGAACGTTTCTTCAGTACGAAATCCGGGATATCCAGAAATTCCGAAAGATTTGCGTCAGACAGCCGTATGATCTTGTAATCACCAGCCCAGAAATCAACCGATGTCAGGCATTGCCGCACTACTTCCGGGACCTGGTCATATCCTTGTGCCCAAAACTGCCAAATCAGTCTGTCTGTCCCTTGATCGTTCTTAGGTTTTATGCAAAAATTTTGAGGGTGAACGTGATACTCGTCAATCAATTCCCGACAAATGGCCGCTATGTGCCGATGGGCCGTAAGAATTTTGCGTTCTCGCAGTTTCCGCCAAAGAAAGGTCCTGGAAAGGTTCATTGACTTGAGAATTTTCTGGCAAAGAGGCAGCCGGTCGCACGCAGTGACTGGAGATCGTCCAATTTGTAAGCCGTAGCCGTGGAACGGACGATTTTCCGGTAGAGGTAGTTGTCGCTATTGAGAATCTTATTGTTAAGGCTTGATGCCATCAGTTCAGAGGGAACGAAATACTCATCACCACAGAAACTCCAACGATAGGTTTTTAAGATCGTTCGTTTTCGACCAAGAATGTACTGTAAGGCCTCTTCCGTCAAACTTAACCAATTGCTGGCTTTATAAAAAGTCTTGTCCCGATTAGTTTCAACGCCAAAAAACCTCTGAACCGCAATGGCACTTTTCCATAGAAACTGAGAGATAGTACGCATTCCTGATCGAGGAGAGGTGTATCCTTTCAAGAAGAAGTTATACCGCCGGACCTTGAGCGTTTCCTGATAAGGCAAATCCTGACATAATCCTGTCAGCACGGATTTCTTTTCGGCAGCCTTGAAATAGGCATCGATATCGTTAAACGGCTTAAGCGGCAGGGTTGCTCCCGAAAGCACATGATAATAATCGTAGGGACCTTTTTTGGCCGCTGCTTCAAACAAAGCCAGTTCACATTTGATCTGTGATATGCTGCCCCAACGAACATCTATGCGGTCTTCCAAGACAAAAAGACGGCTCTTTGACGAATGAATCTTAGGCAGATCTTGAACTTTTTTGTCAAAATGAATGAAGATATCTCCTTGCTCGTCATCTAACTCCGATACCAGTCGTTGCAGAATGCCGAATTCATTGTGCGCGATAATGAGCCATGCATGTGTCATTATTGGGACTGACGAGGCTTGGAGAAGAAATGAGCGATATTATTAACGATGACCCTCAGTTTGTACTTGAAGAGGGAGTAGTGACTCATTCTGTCCTCTTGATCATTAAGCCAGATGACGGATTTTTCGATGATTTTACAGTGGCTGGCTTCTACCCATACATTGAGCAGCCGTTCAGCCATATAACCGAAAATTCTCTTTTGTGACGGGCTATAGTGGGAAATGTCGATGGTTTTTTCTACTTCTTTCAGCAAGGGGAAAAGCCAGGAACAATAATTATCGAATGTTTCCCAATTCATCAAAAACATATTATAATGTCTTAAATGATTGCCTTGATAAATAACTTTGAAAAAAGCATCTTTGAATGCCTGCGACTGGGTAGCTTGAATAATGATGTTTAACGTTCGGATATCATCACTGATGTGGCATTCGCAATAGTCCTGAAAAAGAGAATGTCTGAAATTCTCTGATTCTGCCAGTACAACAGAGCCATTCTTAACTTGCTCGAGTATCGTCTCGGGAATATCCAGTTTCAAGTTTTGGAACTGGGTTGTTTTAAATGAGGTGTAAGGAAAACCGCACCTTCCCTGATGATGAAAATCAAAGTATCGCCGATAATGGCAAAGACCGATGATGGAGACATCTTTTAGGTTCTTCCAGGCCCAGTACATTCCGGTCAATTCGCAGTAGCTACTGTTTTTGGCACTGATATTGTCGCCTGTATCATCTCCTGTTATGCCAATATCTACGCTGGAAATGGCTTTACCGACTTGAATGGGTAAGTAAGGCGCTTGTGTTGCACAAATATCCTTTTTGTGGCAACACACCAAAACTGTACAGTTAGGAGAACTCATACTATTTAAGAGATTGAATTGAGAAAAGGGATTTGGCCCGGGTATATGCTTGAATCATGACGGGCGCCATGTCATAATACCTGTATTCAGCTAAACGTCCTCCGAAGATTACACTCTTGTTTTGATCTGCCAGTATTTTATATTTTAAGTATAACTCACTGTTTTTTTTATCGTTGACAGGGTAAAATGGTTCGATCCCCTCCTGCCATTCGGTGGAATATTCCTTGGAAATGACGGTGCGGGGATTATCATAAACAGCCTGCCCAAAAGATTCAAAGTGCTTGTGCTCAATAATTCGGGTGTAGGGTGTTTTCCTATCCGTATAATTGATGACGGCATTTCCCTGGAAATTGGGTGTGTTCAAAACTTCTGTTTCAAAACGGACTGCCCGATAATCCAGTTTCCCAAAACTATAATCAAAGAACGCATCGATCTGCCCGGTGAAGACAATCTTATCTGCCAGACTGTTCCAATGGCCCCGGTCTTCAAAATAATCGGAATTCGTTCGGATTTCAATTCCTTCCAGCAATCCGTCAATCAGTTTATTGTAACCTCCTTCAGGGATACCTTGGTATGTGTCGTTGAAATAGTTGTTGTCATAGACGAAGCGAACGGGCAGACGACGGATGATAAAAGCCGGGAGTTCTCGGCAGTCGCGGCCCCACTGTTTTTCCGTATAGCCTTTGACCAGCTTTTCATAGATATCCTGTCCCACGAGAAGAAGCGCTTGCTCTTCAAGGTTCCGGGGCTCTTCAACGCCATCTTCTTTCATCCTGGCTTTGGCTTCAAAACGCTGTTGTTCAATAATTGCGAATGCTTCTTCCGGCAATGAAACACCCCACATCTGATGGAAAGTGTTCATATTGAACGGCAGATTGTACAGTTCTCCTTTATAATTGGCGATAGGAGAATTGGTGTATCTGTTGAAGGGGACAAGCGAGTTTACGAAATCCCATACTTCCTTGTTGGATGTATGGAAAATATGTGCCCCATATTGATGCACATTGATTCCTTCAATCCTTTCACAATACACATTTCCGCCTGCATGAGGGCGCTTGTCAATCACAAGACATCGCATGCCAGCTCGTTTGGCAAAGTATGCAAATGCGGCACCGAAGAGGCCGGAACCCACAATCAGGTAGTCGTATGCTTTCATAATCCTCTTCCTCCTGTCAAAAGAGATAGTGTCTTGGGGGTTAGACGTTCCATTATTTTAAAAAGAATCAAGCAAGTCAGCACGGCGATTGTAGGCCGGAGAAACAAATCCACACACTCCACCCATTCTCTTTGAAAAGGCAGGACATGCAGGATGATCCAATGCGAAAAATCATGGAGAATCAAAATATTATGGGCCGCAAAAATAAAGAAACTGCTCCGAACCAGAAGCGGATGGGCACTACCGCCCCCTTCAACCCACTTGCCGGCCAACAAAAAGAAAACGACTGTCCCGGAAAGGACGAAAATACTGCTGCTGATCCGGTAAGACACAGGATGCTCCCTAAAGGTGAGTGTCAGGCCAATAAGCGAGAGGATTGCTATAGCAATGGTCAAGTATTGCCCGTACCGAAATTCCTCAAGCATGTTTTTCTTCTCTATCCGGAACCAGGCTCCAGCCGCAAAAAAGACGATTCCTTCGGGAACATGGCCTATACTAATGAAAACCAGAGTTAAAGCCAGTAGCCCCCAAATGCGCAGATATTTGACAAAAAACCAAAACAGCGGAGCCGCTGCCACAAAGATCATCAAGTAGCGTATAAACCATAACGGACCATCAAACGGAAGGCCTCCGGCATCATCCCAGAGTCCGCGCGCATTCACAATGTGATCGAGAAAAGACGGATAAGTTTCCCCATGTGTCTTGGCAAATATCCAATGATACCCCCAAATGGCAACAGCAGCAATGATGTTCCAAAGCAGGTAGGGAACCAAAAGGGTTCGCAATCGTTTTTTGAGTTTGCCGATCCAGATGTGCGTATCCCACTTGTCTTCCAATTGAGAGAAGAAAAGATATCCGGAAATCATGAAGAAGCAGGGTACCGCCACCCGGCAAATTCCCCGGCCAAACCCAATACTAAGTGTCGAATAGATCGGGTGCGGACTTCCAACGCCCAAGGCAGCTGTGTGAAGCAACACTACCAGCGCCGCCATTGGGAAGCGAAGAGCATCAATCGTTCGTGACTGAATGGATTGTTGGGATGGTTCCTGCATCAGGGGTTGTTGTGGTCCTCGATGATATAGGATGACGGACGCAGTTTCATTATTCGAAACACCTTTCCTGTCCAGTCCTGGAAGTCTTTGATTGGTCCTGAACTCTTCTTCGGGAGATCTTTCCACGGGGAAAGCGCCTTGTACTTCTCATAATAGGCGCGATAGGGATGAAGACTATTCTTGAACCAGGGCTTCGTGGGTCCCGTGTAATGGATAATGCTGGGATATTCCGCAGTTTGCAAGATCTCTTGTTGAAAAGGACTAGGATAATAGGGATAATACCAGGCGGTGAAAAAACCGCTTTGGAAATTCCAGGTCAAAGGAAGCAATTGCTTTTCATACTGGAGCACGATGTTTAGTGTGTCCTGATCGTGGAAAAGTAGGCTTTCGCTTTTTTCGCGGATACACTCCATGAAACGGTCAGTAGCATGCGCTGTCCGCCAGTAATCCAGATTGATCAGCAAAACGCCGGCGCTGGTGTACGGAATGTCTCGGCTCAACTGCAGACGCTGATAAATGTCCGGATTAGCAAACGATTCATCCGTCACGGCGGCAATTGCAAAACCATTCAAGTCCGTTTCCCAAAGGGGACGGACAGCGCTGTTGACAATCATGTCTCCGTCCAACCATAAGACTTTGCTGATACGCTCTGGTAAAACGTTTGCCGCAATCAGCCTGTAATATGTAGCCAAAGTGACGTGGTCACCCGGCCGGATGGGACAGTCGGCAAAAAGGGAATTATCGATCGTGACAAAGTGAATGTCATTGGCGTATGACTTGACTACTCCCTCGAGAAGAGACCCGGCGTTTTCTCCCAAACCACTGGTCATCACATGAACGGAAAAGCTCTCTGTCCTGTTATTTTCAAATAGGGATGTCAACATGATACCGTAATACGGTACATAGGCATCATCTGTCGCGCAAAGGATGTGAATGGGATCTTTCATGATCCAAATACTTTTCTCAAATACCGAAACAATCGATATACGAAAAAATCAAGTCTGTAAAACAGGACGGGCAAGGTGGCGATCTCTGCATATTCCTGCAGAAGTTGTGTTCGTAAAGCTTCGCTCGTGTAGCCCCAGCCAAAAAGCCGATGATAAAAATGGCGCATACTTCGAAAACGAGTAACCCCTTTCAAATAGTGTTTACTATCCAAATAATGGAGAATTTGAAGGACCTCGTAGTCTTCCGTTCCGTCAATGCTGCGTTTGGGCGTCACTTTTCCGTCGTGCTGCCTAAAAAAGTTCAAGGGTTCGTCAATGACGCCTACATCGCCTTTCTCGGCCAGAAGACACCAAAAGAAATAGTCTCCAGCTGCCTTGAAATTCAAAATCTCGTCTATGCACTTGATAGCATTTGTTCTTTTGAACAAGACAGCTGATGCATTCCAGACAGAAGACCCGGCAGTCATGAACTTATTGATAAACGTAGCACCGTCATACAAGCCGCTATGTGTAGATGGGGCATATCCTAAGAGATTGCCAACAGCATTGACCAGGCGGGATTGGCAGTAAACAAAAGATATGGAGTCCTGGTCTGAAATGAAATCCAGACACGTCTGCAAAAAACGCAATTCACAATAATCATCACTCTCCGCAATCCATATCCATTTGCCCCGAGCGAGAGAAAGACCCTTTTTCCATTGTCGGAAAGGAGAACCGCAGTTGACTGCATTGTAGATGATGTTGCTTACCTTCGGATGAGACCGATATTGTTCGATGATTCTTTGACTAGCTCCATCATCGTCCGATGCATCGTCGAGAATGATTACTTCTATGTTTTGGTATGTCTGATTGAGTACAGAAGTAAGACGTTGCTCCAAGTAATCCGAATGGCAATAATTCGGAATGATGACACTTACCAGTTCGTCAGTCATGCCAATGAGACTTTCTTCTCGTTATGCTTTTTCAAAGTCCTGTAATAGGACTGTGGGAAAAATAACAGGTACAACCCCAGCATTTGCTCTTTGATCGGGAAGTGAAGCAGGTTCTTTAGAAACTCCCGTCGAATAAAGGGAAGACTATTCTTGCGAAAGGAGATAAAACCGTGGGTATTGACTTGGTCAATATTGCGGACAATGCTCTCCAGGAGAAAGGAAGTGATGTTGTAATAAAACCAACTTTTATCTTTTTTTTCAACCTCGACATCGACAAATTGTTTCAAGTGTCCATATACTTCGATGAAGTAAGGAGCTGCCTGAATGTCACAGGAATGCATAAAAGAATGGTCATTCTGTCGATAATTGTACAGGGGCTCGGTAAGAATGTGAATTCTTTCTGCCCGATAGAGCAGTACCCTGGAGAAATACTCATCTTCAAATCGTGTGTGATCAGGAAAGTAAAGCCAATTATCTTTTAGGAAATGCTGCTTGAAAACGAAATATGGGGGACCGACGAAAATATATTGTTTCGTGCGCAGAATATCTTTACCTGTTACAAAGGCGGGTTCCGTGATATCAGGAGCAATATAGTCGTATTGCTTGTCAGGGAATCTCAGGCAAAATGGGGCTATCAGGATGTCGATATCTCTGGGGTCATCAAGATAATTAATCACTTTGGACAGTGCGTCTTTCTCAATCCAATCGTCGCTGTCAATGAACCAGATATAGGCACCCTCCGCATGTGCTACTCCATTCATGCGCGCAACGCTGACACCCCGGTTTTCCTGTGTGTGGCAGGAAATGTTGGGATTATTTACACAGTAATCCCGAACGATCTGTGCGGAGGCGTCCGTGGAGCCGTCATCGATTACAATTACCTCGTAAAGCGTCTTGTCTACCGTATTGTCAACGATGGAAGACAGACAATGACCGATGTACCTCTCTGTGTTGTGGAGAGGGATGATAATCGATAAGATGGGCCCAGAATTCAAGAAGTCGTCAAATTAAAGCCAGTTGCCTATTGTCGGAAATCGTGCTGTAACCAGTTCTTTAGCCTCGCAATAAGCATAAAGGTTGGCCGCTTTTGTGATGAGCCAATATGTGGGCGGACAGATGGCCAAAGAAACGATGAGAGATATCCAATGGTTGGGAATCAGTATGGAGGAAAGTAGCGCCTCCGCCAAAATGATGAGTGAAATAAGAAAGTAAGGTAAGACTGTCTTGATTTGCTGGCCAAATGAATAGCCCAAAATTTTTTTCGTATAATAGGTGTTAAAATATAGAGCTATGACACCATAAATTGCTTGGCCGATGCACATGACTGTGATGTTGAAAAACATCGTGATAAAAAGGATTCCGAAAGCAAAAGTCTTTTTTATGATTTCCAATCGCAAGACAAGGTCTGACCGCCCTTTGACATATAAAAGATTTAAGTTAATGGATGTAAGCATGCTGGTCAAAAGTGAAAAGCAAATAATCTGCATGAGTGGCACACAATCCAGCCATTTGTCAGTCAATAAAAGAGAAACAAACGGACGGGCACATCCGCATAAGCCCATTAGAACGGGGAAAATGATGAAACTGGAGAGTTGGATGTATTTTTCATAAACGCGTAACAGTCGTTCATTATCATCTTGAATTTGACTAAGTACAGGAAATGATACCCGACTTAAAGCACCGGAAATAGTTCCATTGGCAACCCCGGGGAACTTGCCCGCCTGAGAATACAATCCTACGTCAGCTGCGGTAAAGCGCTTGCCGATCACAAGCGGATATACATTTTCATATATAATGCTAATGAACGTGGCGGCCAGCATTTTTGAGCTATAGGAAAACAAGCGCTTAAAAGATTCCTTCGAAAAAACAAGTTTTGGAAACCATCGGACAAAAGCAATTGTTGCGATGGTCCCAGCAAGAGCAGAGGCAAGCGATTGTACGACCAATGCCCATGCACCCATTCCCAAATAGGCGCAAATAATACCCAGGCCACCAGAGAAAACGGCGGTAATCAAAGAGATTAATGTCTTGGATTTGAAATCGACTCGAATGGTCAATACAACCCCATGGACTGATGAGATGGCTCCGATAACAAGCAATAAAGAGGTTGCCCGAAGCAGGTTCTTGAGGAGTGGTTGTTCATAGAAAGTGGCGATGGCAGGAGCGATGGCAAAAAGGATAGCGTATAATACAACGCTCATAACCACGTTGATGATATATACAGTAGAATAATCCTTTTCGCCGGGATTCTTAGTCCTGACAAGAGCCCCGGCCAGTCCGCCATCAATGAATAATTGGGATATTGCAATGAATATTCCTAACATTCCGACCAGACCATAATCAGTCGGGGTAAGCAGTCGGGCCAAGATAATGCCGATGACAAAGTTCACGCCTCGGGTGAGAATCTGTTCGACAAAACTCCAGGAAACCCCGGTAACTGTTTTTTGTTTCAGGTCGTCAGCCATCTTATTTTTATCATCTCCAAATGGATGTCACGATTTCGTGGTAAATATTGTCGGAAGCACATTTGCCGTTGGGCGGCAGTAAATACTGGTTATAAAAAGCTTGGCGTTTCTCTTTCATAGGATCCTCTCCTTCCAACACCACATGATTCAAGAACGAGAGTATGTCTTCAGTATTCTTTCCTTGGTAATGCGCCAGGATGGCTGTCTGGCCAAACTCATTTAAAATGTTGGTAATGGGCAGTAAGTCTGTCGCCGTAAACATTACGGGTTTTCCCGTGAAGTGGTATTCAACCGAAAACGAGCTGCTGTCATGAATCATGGCATCAGATCCCTTGAACAAATCGATATAGCTTCCGGTTTCCAGTTGTGTGTTAGGTCCTTCTGACCAAAGGGCATAGTAATTGTCTGCACGCTCCTTCCCCCAATCGGGCAACTCGGAGAGGACGGAAAGTAGCCTGGGATGGGGCTTGAAGGCAAACTGAATCTGATCGCGATAGCGCGCTGCCACATCCAGCATGAAGTCGCTCAACCAGGTAAACGAATTCCGATGAAGATAATAATCGTCCGAAAGGGTAAAATGAGGCGCCCAAATTACCCGTTTTTTCTTTATTTCCTGAGGCTTCCACGCATCCTGTGCAACGGGGAGAGCAAAGAGATCTGACATGGGTTCTCCAACGATACGAATGTTTTTTCCTCGATTGTACAAGATCGCTGTGGCCTCTTTTTTTCGCGATTCGGACTGAAAAAACAATCGCCAGGCCACGTTGTTCAAATGGCTTTTATACGCCCAAGGTTCGCTGGCCGTCAGCATGGCGTACGGAATATAACAGAGCAGTCTGTCAGAGAAGGAAAAACTGTCCAGATCGTTTCCGAAAAGATGACTATACGGTTGTGGGTAGAACAAAATATCGGGATCAACAGTTTTGCGCAAAGCAAATCCGGGCGTGTCTGTGTCAGACAAGTCGAGAAAAGGAATATGCCGTTCGTCGAAATACGCCTTGAGTTGTTGAATGGCGGATAATTGTTGTGCCTGGCTGAATGTGGTTAACGGGAACAAGGCGATATGTATGTCGAAGCGGGCGTCTTTGGATAGTCGGTCATAGAGCGTTTGGAACCGCCACATCGGCAGGGAGGAAACCAGAAAGACAAGTGAGGCTCTTCCTTTTTTACGAATGGCCTGAACGAGTCTCTGTTGCCGTAGTTTTGCCTGCGGAATCAAAAAGAACCGATAATAAAACGGTTCTACAGCTTCTCTGATCCGTTCTTCCGTTTTACGCAAGGTCTTTTAAGATTTTCAGGGTTCGGGTAACCGCCTCATTCAGTGGATACTGGATATTCCAACCCAACTCCCGTAGCTTGGCGCCGTCTAGTCTTGCTTTGGTCGCCTTGCTGAATCCGGCAGATTCAATGGCATCGGGAAGATCGAAAATAACACGGGTGCCAGTAGTGGAGGCGATCAGGACCGCCAGATCTTTGAGTTGAATGTCACACTGAGTATCTGCGATATTGTAGGCTTGGCCGTCCTCTCCCTTGAGCAAGACGGTAAGTAGTCCTGTGACAGCATCTGCGGTATATGTGTAGGAGTAATACTGAGTGCCAACGCTTTTTAAAACGATGTCTTCTTTGCGCAGACCGTTTCGCAGGAACTGCGACACGGCTTTGGTGTCTGATGGCAGTAGTGTCGGGCCAAATGAGCGGGTTAGTCGTGCGATGACGACATCCTGACCCTTCTGCTTTCGATATGCCTGGCAAAGCGCTTCTCCACACCGCTTGCTCTCCGGGTAGCCGGCACGCAAGGTGTTACAGTCAATGTAGCCCAAATAGGACTCGTCGAACAGTTCCTGATCGCCTCGGTTTTCGCCGTAAATTTCATTGGAAGAAGCAAAAAGGAACCGTTTGGCACGACAGCGGACAGCGAGGTCCAACATATTCTTTGTTCCAATGATATTGGCAGTTATGGTTCCGATCGGATCAGTGGCGTACGCTACTGGATGTGTATTGCTGGCCAGATGCAAAACGAAATCACAGGATTCGCCTTCAGCAAAAGGAATCAAATCATTGACATCCCCTTCTATAATATGGAATAGTGGCGAGACTGACCACTCGGCAAAACGGGCCAGCGCTTTCTCCCGACTACGGGATAGGGCATACACCTTGCACCGCAGATTATCGTTTTGGTTTCTGAACATGACAGCATCCACCAGACAACTTCCGATCATTCCGGTAGCTCCCGAGATGAAAAGGGAAGAACCCTGAAGCATATCCCACGGCAGAAACGGTGCCGTGGCGATATAGCACAGATCTTTCCTGTAGGATGCGTTATCGAAGAGTTGTTTCATTCAAGTCAGGATTGACGGTTCGCTCTTTCCAAATACCCCTTGAACAGTTCAAGGTCGTCCTTCGTCGTGAGTTTGATGTTCTTGTCGCTTCCGGCGGCGAAATGCAAAGCCTCCCCCAATTCGACCATCATGGTGTTGGTGTAGGAAGATCCGTATATGCCGATTTCTTTTTCGAAAGCCTCGTGGTAGGCCCAGTCAAGTTTGTCGAACCGATAGGCCTGCGGGGTAGCGACCCGGCGAAGGGTTTCGCGGGGAATATATTGACAGGTGGTAGAAGGGTCATTCTCATTTACTATGAAAATTTGCTCGTTGTAAGGCATGGAGGTGACCGCATTGCCTTTTTTGCTGGCCAGTTCAATGACATCAGTCAGAACGAATTCATCAACAAGCGGCCGGATGCCATCGTGGATGACGATAATATCGCCGTCAGAGCATTTACCTTCCAGATTGAAAACGCCATTCCGGATGGATTCCTGACCGGTTTTTCCTCCTGTAACGATCCACTTGAGTTTGTCAATGCTATACTGCCGGGCGTAGGCCCACACGACTTCCTGCCACCCGTCAATACAGACAACCTCAATGGCGTCAATCATGGGGTGACACTGGAATCCTTCTAACGTGTAGAGAAGGATGGGTTTGTCGTGAATCGTGATAAATTGCTTGGGAATGCTTTGCCCCATTCTAGAGCCAGATCCGCCGGCGATAATGATAGCGATAGTCATAATAGTAATGCTAATCTTATTGTTTGATTCCAAAGATGTGTTTGAAAAATGTTTTCAAACGCATGAAAAACTTTTGAAACAGAAACAATATGAAAAAACGAGGTTGAGAATTTTTCAGGGCGCGAAGATAGTCGATCAGGGATAGCTGTTTGGAATGATATAGTTCGCGGCAAAATGGTAAGAGGTGACTATAGACAGCTTCCGAGTACTGATGATTGGTCTCTTCATCAAAACTCTTTAACCAGGCGACTTCGGTACTCATGTGTTTAGTATTGATACCGGTGTTCCTTATGTTAAATGTCCAAGATCCGGGGGCTTGATATCGATAAACGCACATTCGTTGTGGGAAATAATGAAGTTTTCCGCGAACAGAGCCATGAATTTGTAAAGGAAAATCTCCGATATCGGCTTTTTTCATCCATTGGGGCCTGGAATCAAGCAACTCTCTTCGGAAAAGAAGCGAAGCGGTAGCAAGATAGAGTCCCCCATTGCGAATGACCTCTTCGGTTGTCAAATCCCGCTCATCCTCGTATTGGCACCCTCCTGGCAACAACTCTCCCTTGATGTCCCAGTAAGAAGCATGCGTGCACATGTAGCAATCTTCGTTTTTCTCCAAATAATCAACCTGCTTTTGCAGTTTCAACGGATCTGTCCAGTAGTCGTCGCCTTCGCATAGGGCAATGTATTTGCCTTGTACTCTTTGAAAAAGGATTGGCAGGATTCGCCTGCCCTTGGAAAACTGGTTTTCTGTTTGAAGAATTGTCTTAAAGAGAGAAGGATACTTTTGGCTATAGTCTCGAATAATAGACTGTGATCGGTCCTTTGATGCGTCATCGTGTACTAAGATCTCGAAATCAAAATCTGTTTGTTGCATCAACAACCCTTCAAGGCACTGTTCTAGATACTTCTCGTGGTTATAAACGAGACAACAAATACTAAGCAGAGGATTCTCATTCATAAGATTCACTCTCCTCGCAACTCCTTGAACCGATTTATTTCCATTTCTTTTTTGTAATCCATGAAAAGAGCCAGGCAATCATATTTGGGTTCGTAACCCAGTTCATCCCTCGCATTGCTCACATCCATCAAGAATCCTCCGCCACAAGGTTTTTCGGGACAATAAACAATGTGAGACGGGTGGTTTTTAGGTGAAAAGACCTTGATGATGGTTTCAATTTGTTCTTTAAGTGTGACAGGAATACCGGTACCCACATTGTAAAACCCCGTTTCCCGATTGACCTCAACGGCTTTGCATAACATCTGAGCACAGTCGTACACGTGGACCATGTCCTTGGCATAGTTTGGATTGCCCCATAATTCGATAGGTTCCCCTTTTTGTGCGAGGTCTATCATACGGTACACTGGTCGTAGCGTCTTGATCCCGTTAGGATGATAGTAATGGTATGGGCTATAATTATATATGGTGGGGAAGCGGAACACGAAATACTTAAGACCATATTCCGCGTGATAATGCTTTATTAGTTCGATCGCCGTATTCTTGGAAATAACATAAACCGCATGATCCCCTTTATAGCTGAAGTTTAAGGGTTCGTCTGGCGATAAAATCCTACCTGGTTCCGCTGTCAAGGAAATGTCAAATACGGTTGTGGAAAAGAGAATGCGGTCTGCCTGAACTTTGCGGCAATACTCTAAAACATTATAGGCTCCGATAATATTCGCTTGTATGTATTCTTCCGGATGATATCCAGACATGTAAGAAGGAATCTGCGCGGCCAGGTATACTATGGCATAAACATCTTTCTGAGGAAGTTTATTAAAATCTTCGGCTTTGGAGATATCAACTGAATAGTACGGAAACCCTCTTTTTGAAAAGAAGTCAGTATTCCGCCGTCCAGAGGCGATTACTTCAAATTCTTCGGGGTTAAAATACTCTGTGGCATACTTGAAAACGTATGAGCCCACATTACCGGTCGCTCCGAAAATGATGATTTTTTTCTTCATACCAAGTCAAAATAATAGTGATAATGCGATTCATGTCTTCTTTATCATACCTTTGGTCGCACGGCAAAGCTATGATTCCGTCTGCAAAAGTCCTTTCACAACTATGATTGGGACTGAAAGACATTTCTGGCCAGTATTTGGCCACGAATACCTTATGTTCGATTAAGTGTTGTCGAAGGCTCTGGGCATCTCGAGTAAAGAACGGATAAATCATCGGACTTGAAAATGAAGACATGTCTGACAAAGTCAGATGATTATAATTATTCAAGGATTTATGGAGGATGGAGAAATTGTTGTTTCTTTTTGCCCTGATTGAATTATAGTCAATATGCTCCAATATGACTTTCGTCGTGTCTGACATCCACCGGATGGGTTGGTCGCCCAGTTTTTTTTCATTTTCCTTGAATTCCTTGAATCCTGCCTCGGCCCCGAATCGTTTCCGGAGAAAAAGATGGCTGTCATGATTGTCGGTGCGTTCTGTCTCCGTAATAGGAACCGGGTTAATACAATCATTTCCCAAGCAAGCGACCCCGCCATCGGCCACACCGACATACTTGCGAGTACTGTAGAAAGTTTTAATACCCGGGATGGGTTTGGCTAACAGGGCTTGGGCACAATCAACAATCAAGTGCTGGCTATATCGCTTTGCCAGCTGCTCGATATAAGCGTCTTTAATTCCAAAGTAATTGTTGGCAATAATATACTCTCCTTCAGCAGGGGATAAATTTTCATCAATCTCAAAAGAATAATTGATATGATAAAAAGTCCACGGAACGCCGAGTTTACGAATAGGTTCCAGAACTGCTTCACAAGTATAGTGCGGAATATAAAGCCGGTTTATTTTGCCGATGGAACGGAGGATGTATTCCAGGGCATTTCTACCTGTATTCAAGAGAACACCGTTAGAAAGCGGGAATGACCCTTCTTCAAAGTCGGCGAGTTCAAAATAACCACCGATAGCGTCAATTATTGGATGCATACAGTTAGCCATTCTCGATGGTGAGTTATGTAGTATTCCATTATTTCGGCATCATCAAAACGCAAGATTAATGTGCCGATTGCATCATTGGCCCCGTTAAATGCGTGAACTTCATCCCCGGGATTAACCCATAAATCCTTTTCAACGATATCGGCGGGGATTGTATCATCAATCTGGATTAACTGGAACCGTCCTTGTCTATCGGCGTGGAGGATGATTTCTGCCCAATGTCCATTATACGGGTTCTGCTTGATTTCATCGATAGGATCTCCAACAGCCGCCCGAGTGACGGCCGTTATCATATCGACCCCAGTGGCATATCGTAACATTTCGCTGAGGCGGTTACCGCCTCCACGTGGCGTTAGTTCCATGATGTAAGCCTTGCCGTTTTTTCCGATTCGTGTCTCGATATTATAGACCAGTGTTTTCATTTCCAGCAGGGAAATGAGCCGTTGAATCTCTCTGGTGAGATACGCTGATTCTTTTTCCGTGAAAGTTGCCGGCCAGGAATATGCAGAGGGTGTATAAGGGTTAGAAGCTTCCAGGTCAAACCGTTGGGCGGAAAAGCTGACGAAAGCAAGCTTTCCGTCTATGGAAAAGCAATCCGTATCGGACGAGCATCCTTTTTTCTCAATGAACTCTTCTATGATGACGTGACCGGATATGGAATACTTAAAGGCTGATTCCAATGCTGGCCTCAGTTGGTCTTCCCTGTCTACACGTGAAACCCCTTTGCTGCCGGCCGAATCCGTAGGCTTGACGATGACGGGGTAATCGAATTCTGATTTTTCCTTGATTGCATCGTAGAGAGTACTGAAACTCTTGAAATAGGGAACGTTGAAATGATTGTCTCTCAGGAATGCGCGGAACTTGTCCTTGTTCTGAAGAATCTCTGTGGAATGGAAAGGCCCGAAAGAAGGAAGCCCCAGTTTCGTTTGAACATAGGCCGCACTGACGACTCCGGGATCGACGCCGAACGACATAATACCGTCGATTCTTTTCTCCCTGGCGGCCTGGAGCACGGCTTCCCTGTCGACGATGCTTACATTCACATATTCGTCCGAATACTTGTGGGCGATATTATCAGGCAGATAGTCGGCAGTTATTACATGATACCCCTGCCGATGCGCCGCCTCAATGACGGGCAAAAGATACCGGATTCCTCCCAGGAGCATCAGCTTTTTTTTCATCGGGTATTACTGGCGAACAATGTCAATGGTTCGGGTAATGTCTTCGTCGGAAAGCGCGTGGTGCATCGGCAGGCAAATAACACTGTCCGCCATCTTGTACGCATTGGGCAGGTTCTCTTTGCTTGCGCTGCGCAGGCCGCGGTAGGTGCTGAAGGTGCTGATGAGTGGATAGAAATAGCGGCGGCCACAGATGCCTTTGCCGCGCAACTTGAAGTAGAGTTCATCGCGGGTCATACCGTATTTGTCGGCATCCACGAAGATAGGGAAATAGCTGTAGTTATGCCTTATACTGGGCTTATCGTCGAAGAAGGTGATGCCATCAACATCCCGCAACGCATTGCGATAGCGGATGGCGACCTGACGCCTGGCTTCGATTGCTGTATCGACCTGCTTGAGGTTCAGCAGACCGTATGCTGCACGGATCTCGTCCATTTTTCCGTTTATGCCAGGCGCAACCACAGTGACTTCGTTTGTGATTCCAAAGTTTTTGAGGTTATCCACCCTACTTTTCATTTCCTCATCGTGAATGATCATCGCACCGCCCTCTGCGGTGTTGAACACTTTTGTGGCATGAAAACTCAGCGTGGACATATCCCCTTGCTTCAAAATGGACTCGCCGTTTTGTTCAACCCCAAAAGCATGGGCTGCATCATAGATGACTTTCAAACCGTACTTGTCGGCAATCTCCCTGATTCGTGAAGTATCGCAAGGGTTTCCGTAGCAATGGACGGGTAAGATGCAAGTGGTAGATGGCGTGATGGCGGCTTCAATTTTACCGGGGTCTACGTTACCCGTCAGTGGGTCAATATCTACAAATACCGGTCTACAATGATTCCACCAGATCGAATGGGTCGTAGCCACAAAGCTGAAGGGGGTGGTAATGACTTCCCCTGTTATCCGCAGTGCCTGTAAAGCCGTCAACAACGGAAGCGTCCCGTTCGTAAAAAGACTTATGAAAGGGACTTTAAGGTAATCGCATAACGCTTCTTCCAGCAGATTGTGGAAGCGACCATTGTTTGTTACCCATTTGCTGTTCCAAATCTCTTTCAGTAATGCTTGGAATTCGTCTAGGTTAGGAAACAACGGAGAAGTTACCGTAATGAGATTGTTGTTTTCCATGTTCTTCGGTAAGGAGCGAAAGAGAGGGAAAGAAAAACAAACAGGCACACACACGAATCCGGTATGCGCCTGTTTTGCATGGTGTGGGTTTTTTATTTCAGCGTGATGACCACGCGGCGGTTCTGCTGGTAGACTTCTTCCTTGGTGTTGCCTTCAGTAAACTTGCCTTTGCCGTGGCCTTCTGCCGTCAGGCGCTCTTTCGCAACGCCCTTGTCGACGAGGTAATAGAGCACGGACTCGGCGCGTTTCTGCGAGAGCGGGAGGTTGTAGGCATCGGAACCACGGCTGTCGGTGTAGCCTTCGATGAGGGCCGTGCGCTCCGGATTCTCTTTCATCCAGGCTGCGATCTCGTCGAGGACCGGGAAGGCCTCGGGACGGAGCTTGTAGCGGTCGAAGTCGAAGAGCGTGATACCGGCGATGCGGGACGTGAATTCTTCGGACTTCTGCACGAGGTCGATGACCGGTTCCGGTTCGGGTTCCGGTTCAGGAACGACAACCGGTTCGGGTTGCGGTTCGGGCTGCGGTTCCGGTTCGGGGACCACATAGACCGGCTCTACCTTCTTGGCACGAGGACGGGCCAGGTTGACGGCCAGTCCAACGTTGGCGCTCACGTTGGCTGCGAGACCTTTGTCCCCTGCGTTATAAGCTTTGTCGCTATAGAGGGTTGCTTTAATGTCGGGCACGATGCTCAGTACCTTGCTCAGGTGGATGGGCACCATTACACCAATACCGCCTGCAGGCGTCGCCTTGTCTAGTTTGGCAAAACCAGCATGCACATAGGGCATGACAAAACGGTTGTACATCAGCATGGCGTCAGCGTGGATATAATTGAACGGGTACTGTCCATACTCGACATAGCGTTTGGAGATGTTCAGGCCCTGATAACCGGCGCGTACGCCGATCCAGTCGTTGAAGCGCTTGCCGACCCATGCGTCGATGGCCGTGCCTGCGCCTAAGTGTGAGATTTCGCGGAGGCTGCGGTCGAAACCGTCAGTACCGAAGTTCATGCCGCCGCCGGCACCGCCAAACCACTTGTTTTCATATTTTTCCTGTCCGAAAGCGCTGAAGCAGAAGATGGCTGCCAGCAGGACGATGAAGAGTTTGCTGTGTTTCATGGCCGTAGGTTATTTGGTATTGATTCGGAAGATGACGCCGAAGGAAGCCATGGCGCGCAGGTCAAGCGGGAAACCGCCGTAGCCTTTGAAACCCTGCTGGTCTTGTTCAGTAGGCTGGAGGCCATTGTATTTATCGTTGTATGCCTCGCCGCAAAGATCGACATAGATACCGAACCAATCGGTGAAATCATACTCGGCGATGAAACCGCCACGGAAACCGAAGACATTGTTGTTGAAGGTCATATACTGACCCTGCCACGGATGCTTGGGGTCGGTAAAACCATAGGTGTGTCCCAGACCGATACCTGCGTAAAGAACCGGATGGAACGACCAGGCTTTGCCGTAGTTCCGGCTCAAGTCGAGTGTTCCGTCAACGAAAGCATTGATGCTTTTGAACTGATAGGGGTAGAATCCCCAGTCTGTCTGGCGGCTGTTGCAGGCGCTGACGTTTTTGCCGTACCCCACAGAAACACGGACGCCCATGGCTTCGGTGAATTCGTAGCCGATGGCTGCGGATCCCTGCCAGGTCCAAAGATCGGCGGCATGGCCGTGCTCACCATAGGTGAAGCGGTTCTCATTGATCGAGTACATCGTTCCCCCTTGCACCGCAAAAGTCCATGCCCGGTGTCCGCCGACGAAAGCGTTCTGGGCCGACAGCGTGGCGGCACCAGAGAGCAGGACTGCGAAGATCAAAAATAATTTCTTCATAGGTTAGTTATGATTTAAATATTGCTTTTCCGTTTACTCGGTACTTTTCGGCCGGGCCATAAAAGGCTCCGCCGTCGGGGTCAACACTGCCGTTTGGTCCCGAAACCGCGTAGTATGAAGTATAACTTCATTTAAGCGCGCAAGTTAGCGAAAATTTCGAGACCGTCCAAAAAATTGCTTCGAAAATGAAAGCAGCCCGCCCCGAAAGGAGCAGGCTGCAGGAGATGCCCGGTCAAGCCGGGCATGACGTCTTGGTTAAGCCGGGCATGACGTTTTGGTCAAACCGGGCATGACGAGACCCCCGATCGGGTCGGGGGTGACGGCGGCTAGAACGCGTAGCGGATGCCTAGCGCAGCGCCGTAGTTGAATGCGGCACCGGTGACGGTGAAGATGTCCCACATCGGGCGTACGTCGAGCGAGAGCTGGAACGGGGCGTTGAACTGGTAGTCGATACCAATCTGTCCGCCTACGCCAAGGCCGAGATGCCTTTCAACGACATAACCCTGGACACCCGGGCCGATGTAGAAGCCGAAGCCGCCGGCCAGGAACCAGTGCCAGTGATAGACAGCAGCCACCGAAACAGCGTTGTAGGAGCCGAAGTTGGCGCCCAGGTCGAGTTCGACGCGGTTGATGTCACCCAGGAAGCCCTGGTAGGAGAGTTCTGCTCCGAAAGCGGAGCCGGCGCCGACGCGCACACCGAGGGCGTTGCCGTACTGGGCATGCGCAGCGGTGGACAGGGCCACCAGCGCGACGAGGGTAATGAGGATTTTTTTCATACGGTTAAAAATTAAAGGTGAATGAATGATTCTGTTTTATTCTACATTGGTCACGAGGTTGCGGTCGCCGTAGCCATTGTCGACGCGGCTGACGGCCGGCCAGAGTTTGTTGGCGCGGATCCAGTCGAGCGGGAAAGCGGCCTGGGTGCGGCTGTAGGGGTGCGTCCAGGTATCGGCGCACACTTCGTCTTCGGTGTGTGGGGCCATCCGGACGGGATTGTCTTCCTTGTCGAGTGTACCGGCTTTGATGGCTTCGCACTCGGCCACGATGGTCTTGAGGGTCTCCACGAAGCGGTCGAGTTCGCTGAGCGGTTCGCTTTCGGTGGGCTCGATCATCAGGGTCTCGTGGACCGGGAAGGAGAGGGTCGGGGCGTGGAAGCCGAAGTCCATGAGGCGCTTGGCCACGTCAGTGGCATCGACGCCGTAAGTGGCTTTGAAATCGCGCAGGTCGAGGATGCACTCGTGGGCGACGCGCCCTGTGGCGCCCGTATAGAGGGTCTTGAGTTCCGGCAGGAACTTGGCCGACATGTAGTTGGCGTTGAGGATGGCGATCTCGGTGACTTTGCGGAGGCCTTCTGCGCCGAGCATCTTGATGTAGGCGTGGGTGATGGGCAGGAGCAGCGGGCTTCCATAAGGAGCCGCACTCACGGCGTCCATACCGTCGCCGCCGCATTCGCCGACCACCGGGTGGCCGGGCAGGTAGGGTTTCAGCGCTGCGGTACAGCAGATGGGGCCGACGCCCGGACCGCCGCCGCCGTGCGGCATGGCGAAGGTCTTGTGGAGGTTGAGGTGGCATACATCCGCGCCGATGTAACCCGGATTGGTGAGGCCCACCTGGGCGTTCATGTTGGCGCCGTCCATGTAGAGGAGGCCGCCGTGGCGGTGGATGATGTCCACAATCTCGCGGATACGGACCTCGAATACGCCGTGCGTCGAAGGATAGGTGATCATCATGCCGGCCAGCCGGTTGCCGGCAGCGGCAGCTTTTTCGGCCAGTTCTTCCACATTGATGTTGCCGTTGTCGTCGCAACCGACCAGGACGATCTCGTAGCCGGCCATCGCGGCGGATGCCGGGTTGGTGCCATGGGCGGAGGTCGGGATGATCATGACGCGGCGGTCGGCTCCGCCGTTGGCGTTGAGGTAGCGTCGGATGGTCATCAGGCCAGCATATTCGCCGGCCGCGCCGCTGTTCGGCTGCAGGGAGCAGCCGTCGAAGCCGGTGATGACGGCCAGGTCGTGCTCCAGTTCATGGATTACCTGCAGCGTGCCCTGCGCCTGGTCGGCCGGGGCGTACGGGTGCAGGTTGCCGAACTCGCTCCAGCTGAGCGGAAGCATCTCGGCGGCGGCGTTGAGCTTCATGGTGCAGCTGCCCAGCGGAATCATGGAGTGGGCGAGCGAGATGTCCTTGCGCTCCAGCATCTTGATGTAGCGCATCATCTCGGTCTCGGAGTGGTAGGTATTGAAGACCTTCTGCGTAAGGATGGGGGTTTCGCGCTTCATGAAACCGGATTCGGCGGGGAGGGCAGGGCAGCCTTCCGGGCAGCCGAAGATCTGGCTGATGGCGCGGGCCTCTTCGCAGCAGGAAAGTTCGTCGAAGGAGATCTGCACGGTGCGAGCATCGGGATACCAGAAGTTGAAACCAGCAGCCAGGGCTTTTTCGCGGATGGCGGCGGCATCGACGTCCACGATGCGGATGGTGTCGAAGAAGTTCTCGGAAGCGAGCTGATAGCCTGCCTCACGAAGTTTTCCGGCCACGGCGTGGGCGAAGCCCCAAGCGTTGCGGGCGATCTCGGTGATGCCCTGCGGGCCGTGCCACACGGCGAACATGCCGGTCATGGTGGCCATAAGGGCCGTGGCGGTGCAGATGTTCGAGGTGGCTTTTTCGCGCTTGATATGCTGCTCGCGGGTCTGGAGGGCCAGACGGACGGCGCGTTCGCCGAGGCGGCCTACCGAGATGCCGATGATGCGGCCCGGCAGGTTTCTTTTGTATTTGTCGGCGCAGGCCATCCAACCGGCGGTCGGGCCGCCGAAGCCCATGGGGAGGCCGAAGCGCTGGGCGGTACCGCAGGCGATGTCGGCACCCCAGGCAGCGGGTTCCTTCAGCACGGCGAGGGCGAGCAGGTCGCACCAGGCGGCCACCAGGCATCCGGCGGCGTGGGCGCGGGCGCAGAAGTCCGTGTAGTCGCGGACTTCGCCATTGGCGGCGGGGTACTGGACCAGGGCGCCGTAGCAGTTCGCTTCAAAGGTATAGTCAAGTGCCTTTCCGGTATGGATCTCAATGCCCAGGCCGGCAGCGCGGGTACGCAGCACCGACAGTACGTTCGGGAAGATGTCCTCATCGACGAAGATCACGTTCTTGCCGGCTTTCACGGCATCGCGGGGCCGGAGCTCGAACATCATGCGCATCGCCTCGGCAGCTGCCGTGGCGTCGTCGAGCATCGAGCAATTGGAGAGCGAGAAGCCGGTGAGCGAGGAGATCATCGTCTGGAAGTTGATGAGTGCCTCGAGGCGTCCCTGCGAGATCTCGGCCTGGTACGGGGTGTAGGAGGTGTACCAGCAAGGGTTCTCAAAAACGTTGCGGGTGATGACGGCGGGGGAGGCGGTGCCGTAGAAGCCCAGGCCGATGAGCGAGCGGAGATTGCGGTTCTTGCCGGCAATCTGCTTGAGGCGGGCCAGGTAGGCCTGTTCGCTCAAAGCGGGATCGAGTTTCAGGGGCTCCTTCAACAGGATATCTTTCGGAACGGTCTGGCCGATGAGTTCATCGAGCGAGGAAACGCCCAGGACGTCGAGCATCTGCTGCTCCTGGGAAGGACGCGGACCATTGTGGCGGTCTACAAAAGAAAGAGGCATATCGGGTTCTTTTTTTGCTGGTTTGACAAATTATCTCACAAATATACTCAAAAAATCAATAACTTTTCTTTTCCATGTCCAATCGCAGGTAGATGAACAGCAGGATGGTGAAGGCCCAGAGCGACGAACCGCCGTAGCTGAGCAGCGGCAGCGGGATGCCGATCACTGGCATCAGGCCGATGGTCATGCAGATGTTGATGACCACGTGCATCAGCAGGCACACCGCCACACACCAGCCGTAGATGCGTACAAAAGCGTCCTTCTGCTTCTCGGCCGAGCCGATCAGCCGCAGGATCAGAATCAGATAGACGATGAGGATGCCCAGGGTGCCCAGGAAGCCCCATTCCTCGCCGATGGTGCAGAAGATGAAGTCGGTACTCTGTTCCGGCACGAAATCGAACCGGGTCTGCGTACCGCCCAGGAATCCCTTGCCGGCCAGGCCGCCGGAACCGATGGCCACCAGCGACTGGTGGACGTTGTAGCCTACGCCCATCGGATCTTCCTTGATGCCCAGCAGCACTTCGATGCGGGCCCGCTGATGCTCCTTGAGCACCTTCTCGAAGACCAGCTCGACCGAGAAAATGAGCGCCAGTCCGAGCAGGAACCCCAGCATCAGGTTGCGGAGCTGGCGGTTGCGGTGCAGGAAAGCCAGGGCCGTCAGGACGAGTGCCGTGACGCCAGTCAGCATGGCCGCCCACACTTCCGGCTCGAAGCGGGTGAGGAAAGCCAGGGATTCGAGCCGCATCAGGCGTGGCAGGAAGGCCAACAGCACAATCACCGGTACGGTAATGGCCGCGCCCAGCAGGGGCTTGCGCTGATAGAACCCCGCCGAGATTCCGAAAAGTCCCGCCAGGACCAGAATCGCCACGAAGGGCGAAAAGACCAGCGTCAGGATGAAGAACAAAATGGCAAGCAGTCCCGTGACGAGGATCCAGCCCGTCATGCCTTCGCGGTAACAGACGATCAGGAATCCCAGATAGACCAACGCGGAACCGGTCTCCTTTTCCAGCAGGATGGCCAGGATCGGGACGCCGATCACGGTCAGGATCCGGATGAAGTCTTTCGGATTGCTGAACTTGAACTCGTATTTGCTCATCAGTTGGGCCAGGAGGATGGCCGTGGCGATCTTCGAGAATTCGGCCGGCTGCAGGCGGAACGGTCCGATGGCGAACCACGACTTGGAACCGTTGACCTCCACGCCCACGAAGGCAACAGCCACCAGCATCAGGACCATCAGCCCGTAGAACGGCCAGGAGATGGCCGGATAGACCCTCGACGGGATGATAAACAGGATGAGGATCGCCAGCACCAGGGCGGAGCCCACCCAGATGAGGTCCATCACATATTTCTCCTTGATGCTGAAGACGAAGCCTCCTTCGCCCACGGACGAGGAGAAGATGTTCATCCAGCCGAAGACCACCAGCAGCAGGTAGAGCCCCACCACGACCCAGTCGAGTTTCTTATAATTGACCTCCGGCATCGGCTATTTCTTCTTGATTTTGACTTTGTGGAGCAAGTTGCCGTCGAAGACACGCTGCTCCAGGGCTTTGCGTTCCGGGGAGATATCCCCTTTCAAATATTTTTCCACCAGCAGCGAGGCGATGGGCGCAGCCCAGGTGGCGCCGAAGCCGCCGTTTTCCACATACGCCACCACGGCGATCTTCGGGTCGTCCTTCGGGGCGAAGGTGATGAACACGGAATGGTCGTCGCCGTGCGGGTTCTGGGCGGTACCGGTCTTGCCGCAGGCGATCACGCCGGGGATGCGGGCAATCGTAGCCGTGGCGCCGCCGCCTGTGTAGTTGATGGCCAGTTCCATGCCCTGGACGATGTCGCGGAAATGCGTGGTATCGACCATCGTGTAGTGCCGCTCCTTGAACCGGGGATCGATGGGACTCTCGGGCGTGTCTTTCTGCAGGTGCGGGGTGTAGAAGAACCCGCGGTTGGCGATGGTCGCGGCCAGGTTGGCCAGGTGGAGCGGCGTGCAGCCGATCTCGCCCTGCCCGATGGAGAGGGAGATGATGGAGATCGACTTCCAACGGCCCTTGCCGTGGAGACGGTCATAGCGCTCGGAGGTCGGCATGGTGCCCGCCTTCTCGCCCGGAATGTCAGTCTCGAGTTTCCGGCCGAAGCCGAAACTCTCGGTATATTGTTTCCAACGCTCGAAGCCCTCCTGGACGGAGCCGTACTTCGGATTGTCGAGGATCGAGCGGAAGACGTAGCAGTAGTAGGCGTTGCACGACATCATGATCGACTGGTAGAGGTTGATCGGGCTCGGGTGCCCGTGGCAACCTACACGCAGGTTGCCTACCACGTAGCCGCGGTGGCAGCCGTACATCGTGCTAGGCGTGAGGACCCCTTCCTGGAGGCCGATCAGTCCGTTGACCAGTTTGAAGACGGAGCCCGGCGGCTGCGGCGACATCACGGCCCGGTTGTACATCGGCTTGTAAGGGTCGTTCACCAGTTCCCGGTAGTATTTGCTGATGTCGGAAAGCTGGCTCACGTCGATGCCGGGGCTGGAAACCATCGTGAGGATTTCACCCGTAGCCGGTTCGATGGCCACCAGCGATCCCACCTTGTTCTTCATTAGCCGCTCGCCATAGGCTTGCAGCACGCCGTCGATGGTCGTGGTCACATCCACGCCGGCCGTGGCGGTCTTGTCGTATTCGCCGTCGCGGTAGCGCTCCTTGATCCGGTTGTGGGCGTCGCGCAGGTAAATGCTGTAGCCCTTCTCGCCGCGCAGCAGCGGCTCATAGGCCTCCTCCATGCCCGTCTTGCCCACATAATCGCCGCTTCGGTAGTCCGGGTGCTCCTTGATGTAGGCGGCATCCACTTCGGAGATGTAGCCCAGCAGGTTGCCGCCTGCGTTGAAGGGGTAGGTGCGCGAAGTGCGCGGAACGCCCGTGAAGCCGGGGAAGAGGAAACTCTTCTCGATGAACATGTTGTACTGTTCGCCCGTGACCTGGCGCTTGAATACCAGGGTCTGGTAGCCGATCTTCCGGCGGTAGAGCCGGTACTCCCGGAACTTCTCGTGGACGAAGGAGGTGTCGAGGTCGAAGATCCGGCAGAAGGCCACGGTATCGAACGGCTGCACGTCGTAGGGCGTGACCATGATGTCGTAGGTGATCTTGTTGTCCACCAGCACCTGGCCGTTGCGGTCGAGGATCCGGCCGCGGGCCGGATAGATGGTCTCGTACTTGAGGGCGTTGTTCTCGGCGGTCACCCGGTATTCCTTGTCGAGGATCTGGACCTGAAACAGCCGGAACGCAATGACCGCGAAGACGAGGATAATGGCACTGGCGACGATGCTCCTGCGGCTCTGGAACGGGGACATGGCTCAGCTGCGGTTCTGGAGGGGCAGCGAGAGCAGCAGGCACAGGGCCGTGCTGGCCACCCAGCTGATGAGGAACTGGCCCAGCAGGAAAAGGGGCGGGCGGAAGCTGACGCAGTCCACCAGGATATAGGCCGCCAAATAGAGGGCTGTAATGACGCCGAGGTACTTGAGATACTTCATCAGGCCGACCTCCCGGATCTTCGGGACTTCCGTCTTGTCCTGCCGGTCGGCGTTGACCAGGATCCGGTAGAAGAACTTGCGCGGGGCGGCAGCCAGCACGGCGGCAAAAGCGTTGAGCCCCGGCACACCGTCGGACAGGATGTCAAGTCCGAGCCCGAGCGCGAAGGCGATCAGCATGACTGCGTGCGGGCTGCGGGAGAGCGGAATGCAGATAATCAGCAGCGGAATCAGGGTCAGGGATACCCACGGCCCCAGATGCACGTAGTCCGAGATGACCAGCTGCAGAATGAACAGCAGCACGAAGAAGAGGATGTCACCTGTCTTATTCATGGGCGTTGGCGTTGAGCTCCCGGATTTCTTCTCCGCGGTTGTTCTTGACGATATAGACGTTGTGCAGCGACCGGAAGTCCTCGAAGAGGAGGATGGTCAGGTCCTGCGACGATCCCTGGTTGATCTTCGATTCGACTACGCGGCCGATCGGGATGTCGGGCGGGTAGATGGTGGAAAAGCCGCTTGAAAGCACGGTGTCGCCCGGGGCGGCCTGCACATGCACAGGGATCTCGCTCAGGACGGCCTTGTCCGGTGCCAGTCCCGGCCAGTTCATCGGGCCGAAAGCGCCGCTGCCGGCCAGTTTCGCACTGACCGACTGCTCGGTGTTGAGCAGCGAGATGACGTAGGAATAGTGCCGGCTCACCGCACTGACGATGCCGATCACGCCACGGGCCGTAACCACGCCCATACCGGGTTCGACTCCTTCCTTCGCACCCCGGTCGAGAATCAGGTAGTTGTGCTGCCGGTCCACGGAGTTGCGGATGACGGTGGCGCCGATGAACGTGTAGTCGGGCTCGATGATCCGCACCACGCTGTCGAGTTCCGCCTTGGCCGAGGCATAGCGGGCGAGTTGCTGCCTCAGTTGCAGGTTCTCGGCCGCAAGCCGCTCGTTTTCAGTCTTGTAATGGAAATAGTAGGTAGCCTGGCTGGTCCTTGTCCAGAACCAGGCCTGTACGCTGCGCACGGCTCCCAGAACCTTGTACCGCTGCACGACACCCCCCTTCACCACCAGGAGGATGGCGACGGTTTCGAGGACGATGAACAAGGCGATGGCGGTAAGGCTCGAGAGGAGACCGTAACGTTTCATCGCATGAGGAAGGGATAATTCGGATTCTTCAGGGCGATGCAGGTGCCGCGGGCCACAGCGCGGAGCGGGTCTTCCGCCACGTGGAACGGGATATTGATCTTCTTGGAGAGGCGCACGTCAAGGCCGCGCAGCAGGGCGCCGCCGCCCGTGAGGAAGATGCCCTTCCGGACGATGTCGCTATAGAGCTCCGGCGGGGTCTTCTCGAGGACGGTGAGGATGCTCGACTCGATCTTGACGAGCGATTTGTCGAGGCAGTGGGCGACTTCCTGGTAGGTAACGGGCGCTTCGACCGGGTGGACGGTCATCAGGTTCGGGCCCTTGACCACGAAGGGCTCGAGGGGTTCTTCGAGTTCGGAAATGGCCGCGCCGATGCGGATCTTGATCTGCTCGGCAGTCGGTTCGCCGATGCGGATGTTATACTGCTGGCGCATATACTGCTGGATCTCGCTGGTGAACACATCGCCGGCCGTCTTGATGCTCTCGTCGGCCACGATGCCGCCGAGGGAGATGACGGCGATCTCGGTGGTGCCGCCGCCGATGTCCACGATCATGTTGCCCATCGGGGCGGTGACGTCGAGCCCGATACCGAGGGCGGCCGCCATCGGTTCGAAGATCATCTGGACGTCGCGTCCGCCGGAGTGCTCGGAGGCGTCGCGCACGGCGCGTTTCTCCACCTCGGTAGAACCGGAGGGGATGCACACCACCATCCTGAGGCTCGGGGAGAAGATCGAGCGCTTGTTGTTGATCATCTTGATGAATTCGCGGATCATCATCTCGGAGGCGTCGAAGTCGGCGATCACGCCGTCCTTGAGGGGACGCACGGTCTTGATGTTCTGGTTCTCCTTGCCCTGCATGGCCTTGGCTTTGGTGCCGACAGCGGCGCACTTGCCCGTGAGCTTGTCGATAGCCACAATGGAGGGTTCGTCGATGACCTTCTTGTCATTCATGAAAATGACGGTGTTGGCGGTGCCCAGGTCGATGGCGAGTTCCTGCTGTAAAAATGAAAAAGCCATATTTTTTATCTTTTTTTTCGGTTTAGGTTATACAAGACAAAAATAGAAATATTCTCGCGATAATTGTTTATTTTTGTCTATCATTTTTTCAACATCTTTTCATCAATGAAACGCTATGCGGTGATCGTGGCCGGCGGGCAGGGCGTCAGGATGGGCGCCGACCGGCCGAAGCAGTTCCTGGAAGTCGGCGGCAAACCCATTTTGCGCCATACCATCGAGCGTTTTCTTGCCTTCGACCCGACCATCGAGATCATCGTGGTGCTTCCTGCTGCGCAGAAAGAGGTGTGGCGTGACTACTGTCGTGGGAACAACTTTCTCGAACGCTATTCCATGGTTTCAGGTGGCATCACCCGTTTCCACTCCGTGCAGAATGCCCTGAAATATGTAGGCGACGAAGGCGTAGTGGCCGTCCACGACGGCGTCCGGCCGCTGGTCCGGCGGGACCTGCTGGAACGGACTTTCGAGGCGGCGCTCCGATGGCCTGCGGTCGTGCCGGCAGTTCCGGTCGTAGAGTCGCTGCGGCGTCTCGACGGTGAGGAGAATTCCGTCCCCGTGCGCCGCGACGGGATGATGCTGGTGCAGACACCGCAGATCTTCGAGGCGGGTGTGCTGAAAAACGCCTATCAGCAGGCTTTCTCGACGGCTTATACCGACGACGCCTCGGTAGTCGAGGCGTCGGGTGTGGCGGTGCACGTCATCCCCGGCGATCGGATCAACCTGAAGATCACGACCCCGGAGGACCTGCAGCTGGCGGAAGGGCTGCTTACGCTTTTCTCTTTCTAGGAACCGCCTTGATGTAGTCGTAGTCTTTCACCCAGATCTGGCGTTCGATCGCCTGGTCAAGCGAGACCATCGTCTCGGTACGGCTGATGCCCGGGATGTTCTGGATGGTGTCGATAAGCGTCTTCATCAAATGGTCGTGGTCGAAGCAGTAGAGCTTCAGCAGGAGAGAATGGATTCCGGTGACGAAGTGGCATTCCACCACTTCCGGGATGTTCTTCAGGGTTGCCACGACTTTGGAATAGCTGCTGGCCTCGGACAGCGAGACACAGACAAATACGCAGACGTTCAGTCCGAGCGCCTCCGGTTTGACGAGCAGGCGCGATCCGGTGATGACGCCCGCGGTTTCCATTTTCTTGACCCGTTGGTGGATGGCTGCTCCCGAAACGCCGCACTCGCGGGCAATTTCCAGGAAAGGCATCCGTGCATTCTTGACGAGAAAACTCAAGATTTTTTGATCGATCTCGTCGACTTGGTAGTTCATTTTTGCCATAATGTCTGCAAATATAAATTATAATTGCAAACTGTAATCAAAAAAATGACAAAAAACCGAAAAAGTTCAAAAGAAGCCCGTATTATTTCTTTTTGGCTGCTTTGGAAATGATAGTCAAGCACGCTTCTTCCGTCAGGGCCGCCGCGTCCTGCTTCTTCGGGATCTTATAATTTTCCTTCCCTTTTTTGATGTAAGGGCCGAAGCGGCCGTTGAGGACCTGGATGCCCGAACCGGGGAATTCCGCGATCACTTTCTTGGTTTCTTTGGACAGGCTGTCTTCGATCAGCGCGATGGCCTGCGCTTCAGTGAGGCTGTAGGGATCCTGTCCCTTGGCCAGGGAAACGAACTTGCCGCCGTACTTGATGTAAGGGCCGAAGCGGCCGATGGCCGTCGTGATCTCGAGGTCGTTCCAGTGGCCCACGACGCGCGGCAGGGCGAACAGTTGCAGGGCGTCTTCCAGTGTCACTGATTCGATGAGCTGACCCTTCTTGAGGCTGACGAACTGCTTGTCGGGGTCGTCGGATGCGCCTTTCTGGAGCAGCGGGCCGAAGCGGCCGATGCGGGCCGTGATGGGTTTGCCGGAAGCAGGATCGATACCGATCAACCGTTCGGCGTGGGTATGTTCATGGTCCTGCATGCTTCCGTCCACTTCCTGGTGGAACGGTCCATAAAAGTCGCTGATCACCTTGTCCCAGGCAAGTTTGCCCTTGGCTACCTTGTCGAACGATTCTTCCACATGGGCCGTGAAGCCGTAGTCGAGGATGTCCGCGAAGTTGGCGGCCAGGAAGTCGGTAACCACCATCCCGATGTTTTCGGGAAGCAGCTTCTTCTTCTCGGCGCCGTATTTCTCCGTCTGGAGACTGCGCCGGATCTCGCCGTCACGCAGCGTGAGGAGGCAGATCTCCCGGTCGATGCCGGGCTTGTCGCCCTTGATGATGTAGCCGCGCGTGGTGAGGGTGCTCACGGTCGAGGCGTAGGTCGAAGGACGGCCGATGCCGAGTTCCTCGAGCTTCTTGACCAGGCTCGCTTCACTGTAGCGCGGCGGACGCTGGGTGTATTTCTCGGTGGCGGTGATGCTCTCGCAGCGGAGTTCCTGTCCCTGTCCAAGCGACGGCAGGACGGCGCGGATTTCGTCTTCCTCGTCGTCTCGTCCTTCGATATAGACTTTCAGGAAACCGTCGAAAAGGATCTGTTCGCCGGTCACCAGGAATTTCTCGGAGAGGGTCGTGCCGCAGATTTCGACGTCGGTCTTCTCGACGATGGCGTCGGCCATCTGGCAGGCGACGGTCCGTTTCCAGATGAGCTGGTAGAGCCGCCGCTCGGTGGCGGTGCCTTCGATGTCCTGGTTGCTGACGTAGGTGGGACGGATGGCCTCATGGGCTTCCTGTGCTCCCTTGACGCGGGTGTGGTAGTTACGCACCTTGGAATACTCGGCACCGTAGAGCCGGGTTACCGTTTCCTTGGTGGTGCCCAGGGCGAGGGTGGAGAGATTCATCGAGTCGGTACGCATGTAAGTGATCAGACCCGCTTCGTAGAGACGCTGGGCGATCGACATGGTCTGGCTCACCGAATACCCGAGTTTGCGGGCAGCTTCCTGCTGGAGGGTGGAGGTGGTGAAGGGCGGCGCCGGGCTGCGACGCGCTTCGCGCTTCTCAACCGACGCAACGCAGAACTGTTCGCCCCGGCAGCGCTCCAGGAAGGCGCGGGCTTCCGCTTCGGTGTCAAACTTGCGGTCGAGCGTGGCATGGATCGGTTTTTTGGAACCTTCTACGAAGAAAGTGCCGTCCACGCGGAAGAACGGCTTGGCGTCGAAGGCGGCGATTTCACGTTCGCGGTCCACAATCAGTTTGAGGGCGACCGACTGGACACGTCCGGCCGAGAGCTTGGGCTGGATCTTCTTCCAGAGGATCGGGGAGAGTTCGAAGCCCACGAGCCGGTCGAGGATACGGCGTGCCTGCTGGGCCTTCACGAGGTTCATGTCGATGTCACGCGGGTGCTCGATGGCTTCGAGGATGGCATTCTTGGTAATCTCATGGAAAACGATGCGGCGCGTCTTTTCCACGGGGAGTCCGAGGGTCTCGGACAGGTGCCAGGCGATGGCCTCTCCTTCGCGGTCTTCATCGGACGCCAGCCAGACCGTCGCCGCCTTCTTTGCGGCTGCGGTCAACTCCGAAACCGTCTTCTTCTTGTCACTCGATATTTCGTACTGGGGGATGAATCCATTGGCGATATCAATGCCCAACCCCTTCTTTTTCAGGTCACGGATGTGACCGAAACTCGATTTTACCGTATAATCTTTACCCAGGAACTTTTCGATCGTCTTGGCCTTGGCCGGTGACTCCACAATGACTAAATTCTCTCCCATCTCGTTCGTTTTTGGTTTTGGAAGTGCAAAGTAAAGGATAAAGGGGGCATATTTCCAAATCTTTTTTCCTAATTTTGCAAGATGGAAAAACTGGCCCCGGGCCTTTAACGAAGTTAAAAGAAAATGAAAGAATCCGTACAGAAAAAGATAACCAAGTGGTTCTGGATCCTGATCACCTTGCCGGTGGTCTGCCTGGTCCTGGCCCTGCTGCTGGTAGCGCTTTTCGCCAAGATCCCTTCGTTCGAACAGATCGAGAATCCCGACAGCAACCTGGCTACGCTGCTGATTTCCGAAGACGGTAAGGTGCTCAATACCTATCATATTGAAAACCGCTCCTATGTGAGCTACGACCAGATTCCGAAGCACGTGATCGACGCCGCCATCGCCACTGAGGACGCCCGTTTCTACCGTCACTCCGGCATCGACTTCCGCGGCCTGGGCCGCGTGGCCTTCGAGACCCTCCTGATGGGCGATTCTTCCCAGGGTGGCGGCAGTACGATTACCCAGCAGCTGGCCAAGACCCTTTATCCCCGCCAGGATCTGCACAGCCGCATCCCCGGCGGCCGGCAGCTCAAAATGATCGGCATCAAGCTCAAGGAATGGATCACCGCTGTCAAGATCGAGCGCAACTACACCAAGGAAGAGATCGTGACCATGTATCTCAACCAGATCTTCTTCGGTGGCAACGCCTACGGCATCAAGGCTGCATCCAATACCTTCTTCGCCAAGGATCCCGAGGATCTGACCGTCGAGGAGGGCGCTTGCCTGGTGGGCATGGTCAACAAGCCCACCCGCTACAATCCCGCCATCAACCCCGAGTCGTCGCTGGCCCGCCGCAACCATGTGCTCAAGCAGATGCAGAAGCACGGCAGCCTCACGCGACACGAACTCGACTCCATCACGGCCATTCCCATCGTGGTGACCTATAAGCAGCAGGACCACAATTCCGGCTACGGACCTTACTTCCGCGACATGCTCCGCAAATTCATGAACGCAGAGCAGCCGCGCCGCTCCAACTATGCCCAGGTGGAAGACTTCCGGGCCGACTCCCTGGCCTGGCGCGACAATCCCCTCTACGGCTGGCTCAACAAGAATCGCAAGCCCGACGGAAGCCAGTACGACCTCGACCGCGACGGCCTGCGCATCTATACTACGCTCGACTCCCGGATGCAGAAGTATGCCGAGGCGGCCGTCGCCCAGCATCTGGGCAAAGAGCTTCAGGGAACCCTGAACAAGGAACTCAAATACCGGAAGAATTTCCCCTTCTCGAATGACGTTCCGCAGGAAGAAGTCGACCGGCTCATGCGCAACGGGCGACGCTGGAGCGACCGCTATCGCGCCATGAAAGAGGAGGGCTATTCGGAAGCGGACATCAACAAGGCCTTTGATACCCCCGTGCCCATGCGCGTTTTCGCCTGGAACAACAAGGGATACATCGACACCACGATGACGCCCAATGATTCCATCCGTTATTGCAAGTCCTTCCTCCGCGCCGCTTTCGTGGCCATCGAACCCAACACCGGCAACGTGAAGGCTTACGTCGGCGGTCCGGACTACCGGTTCTTCAAGTACGACAACATCGGACAGGGCAAGCGGCAGGTCGGCTCGACTTTCAAGCCGTTCCTGTATACGCTTGCCATGCAGGAAGGCTATACCCCGTGCGACCGGGTGGCCAATTCTACTTATACCATTGAAGTCAACGGCGTGGACTGGGCCCCCAAAGCTGAGGTGGACGACCGCATCGTCACCCTCAAGTGGGGCCTGACCAACAGCCGCAACAACATCTCCGCCTACCTCATGAAGCAGTTCGGCCCTTATGCGCTGGTCGAGATCTGCCGCAAGATGGGCATCAGCAGCTATCTGGATCCCGTGGTTTCGCTTTGTGTGGGCTCCTGTGACCTGAGTGTACTGGAGATGGTGGCGGCCTACAACACCTTCCCCGGCCGGGGCGTGTACTGCTATCCGATGTTCGTCACCCGGATTGAAGACAACTCGGGCAACGTGCTGGCCACTTTCTCCACGCGCAAGCGGGAGGCGATCAGCGAGGTGACGGCCTACAAGATGATCAACATGATGCAGGGCGTGGTCAACGACGGTACGGCGGGCCGCATCCGCTGGCGTTATAACATCCAGGGCGACATTGCCGGCAAGACCGGTACCACCAACGACAACTCCGACGGCTGGTTCATCGGCTATACGCCGAAACTGACGGCGGGTGCCTGGGTGGGCGGTGAAGACCGGCAGGTCCACTTCTCCAGTACAGCGCTCGGCGCCGGCGCCAGCATGGCCCTGCCGATCTGGGCGCTCTTCATGCAGAAGGTCTATGGCGATCCTTCCATTCCGATCGGGCCCAACGATGTTTTCGTGGCGCCGCTCGGCTGGACCGAAGGACAGCTTTGCGACGGTTCCCAGAGTGATACGGCCGACGCATCTTCTGTGGGTAACGATTATTTTAACTGATGAAAAAAATAGCATTGATCTACGGAGGCGATTCCTCCGAATGGGGCATCTCGGTCCTCAGTGGCAAGTTTGTGGCCACCTGTCTGGATCCCGCCCGGTATGAAGTTACGGAATTGCTGCTGCGCGGCGGACAGTGGTCGGTATGTGATCCGGCCGTAACCGACGTGGCAGTTCCCGTCAAACCGTTCATCCCTTCCGAACTGAAGAACTTCGACGTGGCGATGATCATGATCCACGGCACGCCGGGTGAGAACGGTATCCTCCAGGCCGAACTGGAAAAACATAACGTACCTTTTACTACCTGCTCTTCGCGGGTGGCGGCGCTGACCTTCGACAAGCATGCCTGCAAGAAAGCGCTGCGGGGCTTGGGGATTCCCCTCGCGCCCGAGTTCTTCCTCCATCGCGGTGAGGCGTTCAATCCCGAAGCCGTCGTGGAGCAATTGGGACTTCCTGTTTTTGTCAAGCCGAACGACGGTGGCAGTTCTTTTGGCGTCACGAAGGTCAAACGGCAGGAAGATCTCGCTCCGGCTGTCGCGGCGGCCTTCTCCGAGAGCGACGATGTGCTGATCGAGAGTTATATTCCCGGCCGGGAATTGACCGAAGGCGTGTTCAATCGTCAAGGCGAGATCATCCCGCTGCCGGTGACCGAGATCATTCCGCACAATGAATATTTCGACTACGAGGCCAAGTATCTGGGCAAGAGCGACGAGGTGTGTCCCGCGCAGATTCCCGACGAGGTGGCCTTCACGGTGCGTGAGCAGACGCGCCGCATCTACCAGCATTTCGGCTGCCGCGGCCTGATCCGCTGCGACTACATCATGACGGAATCGGGCAAGGTCTATTTCCTGGAGATCAATCCGGTTCCCGGCATGACGAAGATGTCGCTGGTTCCCGCCCAGATCCGTGCCGCCGGCCTTTCCGTCGGCGAGGTGCTCGATGTCCTGATCGAGGAGGCCCTCACGTCCAATCAAGAAAATCAATAAGCCACAGATTGTCATGAAAAAACGGTTCTTCTTCCTGGCGGTTATTTGCGCCCTGTCCCTTTCTTCCTGCAAGGAGCCCGAACCCGAACCGATCCCAGATCCGACCCCGGTGGTACGGACGCCTGTTACGGTTTCCCTCGGAGAAACGAAAAAGATGACCGCTGGCACGCTGTTCGGTGCTGAAATCGCGGCGAAGCTTACTCCGGGAGCGGGGGACAACTATTTCCTCGACTTTGTGGGTGAAGGATTTGAGCTGGTTGCTGATCCGCTGAAAGACTATGACGGTTCAAAAATGTTTTCCCGTTTTGTGGGTTTGCCTTTGAATGCTGACTTCAAGTTGGCCAACAAGCCTTCTGTTTCCGGAAGCAGCGATGAAATCGACTTGTCTGCGCTTTTGGCCAAAACCCTGACCGCCAGCACTTCTTCCAAACGATTAACCTATAGTTTCGGGGGATTCCCGGCTGCGCTGACCGAATTGGAGGCCGTGCATCTGACAGAAGATTCTGTGGTCGAAATCGAGGTCTCCATGGCGAATTCCTGCCTGACGGACGGCAAAGTGAAGCCTGTGATTACCGCTGATTTGTCGGCACTTTTCGGCTTCCGCGAGGCCAAGGACGGCATCCTCTCTTTCGAAGTGGAACTTACGCCGGAAAACGGATGGACCGTTTTGAAGACTTTCCATCCTGAAACCTTTTCCGTCAAAAAAGAAAACTACAGCGCAACCACCAAAAGTGTACGGGTGGATCTCGGCGCTACTGCTAAAGCGGTCGTCACGCATGAGGGACTGAAAACGACCAAGGCCCGTCTTGCTGCCGCACCGGCCAAGATTGTACTCAATGTGACGGCCATTTTGAAAAAGGTGGAGATTGGCGGTTTCACCGGCAAGTTCGATTACAAAATCAAGGACAATTCCGCCAGTGTCAATCTTTCGGCGTTGACGGCCAAGATCGGACAGACCGACAACAGTCTGGAGAGTCTTGGCTTGAATCCGGCTGCCGGTACGGTGGCGCTGGATGTCGAAAGCACGTTCCCGGTCGAAACGGACGCCCAAGTGGGCGTAACCGCCAAGAAATCTCGGCTCACGGTCGGCAGCGTAGAGGGCATCTCGCTGGTTATTCCGGCTAAAGCGGAGGATGGTGCTGCGAAGGCGCATTATGACCTGTCAAAGCTGGACGATATTTCTCCGCTTTTGTCGAAGGTTGCCAGTGAAATGGTTTTCACGGCAGGGGCCAAGAGCAGGGATGCTGTCTGTACGTTCCCGGTAGGAGCCCCGGTCAAGGCGACTTTCGTTCCGTCTGTCAGTATTCCGCTCTGCTTCGGTTCGGCCTTGGACTTCACGACGGAAGACCGGTTCGATCTGCCGCAGAGTGTGCCGGCCGCGCTGAAAGGGGGAACGCTGGCGCTGGACGGGAAAATGGTTAACGGGTTCCCTGTGTCGTTGACCGCTGCCCTCGTCGTCGTTGACGCCGCTGGCAATGCGGTAACGGACGAGGTATCGCAGTCTTTCCCGTCAGAGCGTGAATCCGACGTCAAGGTGACTTTCAAGGCCAAGGCGGGTACCTCCCTGGAGAATGCCAAAGCTGTCGTTATTAAATATAAAGTAAAAGGTGTCGACGGCAGCCGTCCCATCAAGGCTACCGACTACATCCAGGCAACGCTCAATGCGACAATCTCCTACGCGAATTAACCTCTTTCGTCATGCCTGGCTTGGCTCCTTTCGTCATGCCCGGCCTGACCGGGCATCTAGAAGAATGTTCCTATGACTCTTCGGGATTTTGTCACACAGTGTATCGATCGATTGGCGTCGCTCTATCCGGAACCCGAGGCCAAAGCCATCGCTTTTCGTCTGCTGGAGCACATTGCCGGCATACCTTCTTATAAATACATCTCCGATCCCCATACGCAACTCGACAACGATCGTCGCGCCAAGTCTGAAACCGACCGTCATGCCCAGCCTGACCCCGATCGTCATGCCCGGCTTGACCGGGCATCTGAACTTCTGTCGGCGCTGGACGAACTCGCCACGGGAAGGCCGCTGCAATATGTGCTGGGCTTCACTGAGTTTTGTGGCCATCGGTTCAAGGTAGGTGAGGGTTGTCTGATTCCCCGCCCCGAGACCGAGGAACTCGTCTCCCGGATTATCGATGACCTCTATAACGATGAGGCCCCATCGGAATCGGCCGTCGATGACTCTCCTCCCTCCGTCATGCCCGGCTCTCCTTCGTCCATCATGCCCGGCTCTCCTTCGTCCGTCATGCCCGGCACCCCTTCGTCCGTCATGCCCGGCTTGACCGGGCATCTCGACTCCGAAGATGACGGCCCCTTCAGCATCCTCGACCTGTGTACCGGGTCGGGGTGCATCGCCTGGTCCCTGGCAGCGGAGTTTCCTGAAGCGATGGTCTACGGCTGTGACCTTTCGGCTGCAGCCTTGCGCTATGCCTGCCGGCAGCGCCTCAAGGTGCCCGGCGCCAAGCCCATCTTCTTCACGGCCGATGTGCTGGCCGCACCGCCGGCCGGCCTTCCGCAGTTCGATGTCATCGTCTCCAATCCGCCCTACATCTGCGATAGTGAGCGTACCGCCATGCGTCCCAACGTCCTCGATTTCGAGCCGGCCGAAGCCCTCTTCGTTCCCGACGACGATCCGCTCAAGTTCTACCGCGCCATCGCCCGCTGGGCCGACGCCCTCCTGCGTCCCGACGGACATCTCTATCTGGAAATCAACGAGCGTTTCGGCCCCGAAGTCGCCGCCCTCTTCCCTGGCTCTCAGGTTGTCCCGGATATTTCCGGTCGTGACCGCTTTGTCATCCGATAACACTCCCCAATGATGCATGTGTCCCTACGCTTTTTAAAACAAACAGGTCTGCTGCTGATCGGCCTGTTGATTTCAGTTTTTGTCTCGGCATGCCATGAGGATCCTCCAGTACCGGAGGAAGAAGTCGAAGAAAAGATTGACATTCCATTGTGCGATTCTTTGCGGATCACGGTCGAGCAGATCGTGAACCGGTATGTGGGAGACCTGCTGTACAAGGCCGATGATGGTGCCTACTATTATGTCACGGAACCGGATTCGCTGCATGTGGACGTCTATTCAATCCAGATCCCGGATTCGACCTTCACCTTCGAGGCATACAATGATATCGAACTGCCGCTGTTCTCGTTTTCGGATCAGGGAGCGGCTGCCGTTTCGGAGCCGTATGACGTCTACTGGTCCAATCAAGAGATGGCCTACGCAATCCAGGGCATCCGTTTCCCGCCGGAGATTACCCAGTTCATGGATATCTATCTGGAAGATACATACCTCTCTGTGACGGTATCGCTTCCAAGAGACCGGATTCTGTCGGGAACACTGCGTGCGGATCTTGCCCTTGTCGATGGTACCGAGTACCCGTTCCCGGGGTTGCTCTTCCAAGATATGGTGTTCAGCGAAGAAACGGGTTATTCGTGTGTGAAGGAGTTTCCGGTCGGGCTTTTGGATGTCACACGGCTTCCGGCTTATGATGCGTCGAGTGCTACATTCCTCGGGAATTCCAGTATCACTTTTTGGGCAACAGTCCAGTCCTCGGATCTGGTGATCAGCCAGGATGTCGGTTTCCTCGTACATTTTGAGTTGGTACATCCGTGTATCCAGTCGATTTCCGCCTTATTTGAGTTTCCGGAACAGCGGGTCCACTATGCTTATTCAACGGCGCCCATTCCGGATCTGCTTCAAAAGCTGGATGCTTATCTGGATTTCCAGAAGCCCCAGATTTCGTTGGAAATGCGTTCCAATCTCAACACGCCCTATCTGGCCCATGTGCAGATGTCTGCCTGGAAAGGAGGGAAGGCCCTTCCCGGTGACCTAGATTTCTCGCTTTTCATTCCCTATTCCGTGTACCAGCGTTTCATCAGTTCTCAAAAGAGTGTGATCGGCCCTGGCAACCGTCAGGCTTTTGATGTTGACGTCAAATTGACCAGTGTCCTGGGGCCTGTTCCCGATTCGGTCATCTGCGATTTACGCCTCTACGCGACGCAGAAAGGCGGTATTGTCTATCGAGGCGAACCGGCATGGCTGGATATCAAGCCTTCCGTCTATATTCCGATTGCTTTCGACGATGCTTTTTCGATGACCTTCCGTGAGATGATCGGTTCTTTGTTGACCTTGCATGAAACCATGCCTGTCGTGGAAGGAACGGTGGAAAACCGAACTCCCATAACGGGCGGGTTTTCCGTCATCCTGATTGACAGGATGGGTGATCCGGTAGCTTCGACTGAGACGATCGAATTCGGCCGGAATGCAAAAAAAGAGGTGAAACTCGAATTCTCTCTCCAAGAAGGGAGATCCCTCAAAGAGGCCATCCGGGCAGTCATCGTCTGGCACGCCCATTCGCGTAACCATTATGCCCTTCGCGCCACTGATTATGTCGAGTATAGCCTGAACCTGCACACCTGAAAGCCCCCGTTCCTCCTCAGCTCCCGGCGCCTTCTTTCACAGGCTCCGGTGAGCGAAGCGACCGTCTCAGCACACGGTGACCTTCTTTCACTGCCGCCGGTGAGTGAAACGGCCTCTCCGGCACACGGCGGCCTTCTTTCGGCGCCTCCGGTGAGCGAAACGGCCTCTCCGGCACACGGCGGCCTTCTTTCGGCGCCTCCGGTGAGTCAAACGACCATCTCTACTCACGGCGCCCCTCTTTCACACACATCGGTGTGTAAACCGGCCTCTCCTACTCACCACTCGGGATAGCGGCTTTCACCCATCGAGTGGCCGTTGGGGTTTTCCTCGGCCAGGCCCGGGAGCCCCTCCTCAGGCTCCTGCGGGCCTGGACGGGAGAAAACCCGCTTCAGCAACGACCTGCCAATCACCTCGATTATTCCCTTCGGCCGCCACTGACTATCATCGCGGTTATCCTTGACAGCGTGCTGGCAGGAGATAACCGCCCTCAGTTTCTTTTGTATCACCCCATAAGCGAAACCACTCCAAAAGTCCGGACATGATTTTTTCAGCGCCACTCCGGGCAAGTTCCCCTATAGACCACCCCATGGGACCAGAAGTCCGAGGGGTGCCACGCCACGAATCCAGACTAGCTGCCTGTGGTGGAAAAAGACTGTGGTGTAGAATTGGATTCCGCCAAAGTGTCCGCACTCATGGTCGTCCCGATGATGGATTTCGCATATCAGCTGCAGACACTGGCTTCCCCGAGGTGGGTGTATTCAGGCGAAGCCAAAAAGCACGAAGTCTATGGCCGGCCTGCTGCGGACACTTTGGCTGGTTAGATGGCTAGATGGCTAGCGCGAGCCCAGTGATTCGCTATTCTGCCGTTGTCTGGCCGGCTCTTCTCGGGCTCGCGTTTGTACATCTCGTCTGTATACCCCGTGTTTGTACACATTGTGTCCATCTCGAGCCGGACCATCCTTTGTCCTGCCACCGCCGGTTTGACTTCTCCCCGGCTCGTGCCAGACGCATCTGCCCGTCCCGAGCCTGATTGTTCACCGATCTAGCTATGGCTGGCTGCCCGTTACCGGGCTCGGGCCGGTTTTCGAAAAGCCCAAGCCCGTTGTCTCGTGGTCTGACCATCGTCGAGTGACACTGAATTGGGCTTGGAAGCGACTGATGTTTTGAGCGTCGTCTATGGTGTAGGGCGGTTATCTCCTGCCAGCGCAACGGGTCCCGGAGTCCCGGGGCCTGGCCCAGCGCTGTCAAGGATAACCGCGTAATCTGTCTGTGGTTGTTTGCGGGGGCGATTTGCTGATCATGCCGATCTTGGCTGAGGCGGTTATCTCCCGTCCGGGCCCGCAGGAGCCTGAGAAGGGGCTCCCGGGCCCGGCCGAGGATAACCTTTCGGCCAAAAGGAGGAAATCGGTCACGTACCCAAACGAAATCAATCGGTCGCGAGCTCGAAAGATGTCTATTCGTCTCGAGCCCGAAATGGGTCTGTCAGTTGTGATCCCGAGAGGTTATTGACTATGGCTGTCCGAGACAGTAGTAGTCGGCGGCGAGCAACAGTGTGGGATTGAGAAAAGTCGCACCTAGTATTTCCGCTGATTCTGATATGACCATTTTAAGGTCATTTTTCAGACGAGAAACGGATGATTCATTTGTCTCGTCCTTCTCGAGGCCAGAAAACAGAGGGAAAGACGAAAATTTCGTCTGCGAAACGGACCAAGCGGCGCAGTCATCCGAGTCGCGTACAAACAAGCTGCGCAGTCATCCGCATCGCGTCCCGACAAGCGGCGCAAAAACCCAGGCGGTGGAGATAGCTGTGGCACTTATGTAGTTGTGACTCAGTATATTCCTAACAATCGCTTGTGTAAAAGTGCGCAAGCGATTATCGGAAAGTGGCTGATTATCAGAGAGGTGAGTGCCACGGTCGTTCTGGATTAGCGCAGAACTAAGCGGAATCGAACTTTCAGCGCGTTGCGAAGGGCACTCCTGCCGGAACGGGTAGATTGACATTCAGCCTTTACGTAAGGCGATCCCCTTCAAACGAGGGGATCACTTTTCGTAACTAGCTGATATACTGACACCTTCGCCGCAACGTAAAAAACTTGGCAGATATGACGGACAGAATCGGTCTTGCGGGTGGAAATGGATTATTTTATATCCACTGGAAGATCGCGATAACGGCGATGGCGGCGGGAGCGAGAAAGCGGATGAGGAAGAGGATCGTATCGAGGAGCCATACGGGTATCTTCAGCCCGCCACTGTTTGTCAGTTCGTCGTGAATGACGCTGCGGCCGAGTTTCCAGCCCACGAAGAGAACCACCAGCAGACCGCCAATGAGCATCAGCACGTTGGCCGAAGCAAAGTCAAACAGATCGAAAATGTTCTTGCCGAAGACCTTGAAATCGCCCAGCACGCCCAGGGAGAGGGAGCATAGTGCACCCAGCACCCAGATTACGCCCAGGCAGAGCGCCACCGCGCCTTTCCGCTTGAGATGGAATTCCTCGATGGTAAAGGCCACTATCACTTCGAGTACCGAAATGGACGATGTGAGGGCGGCAAGCAACAAAGCCAGAAAGAAAAGAATGGCCACAACACCGCCAGCGGGAAGTTGGCTGAAGATATAAGGCAATGTCGTGAATACCAGACCCGGTCCTTCGCCCGGACTGATACCGAAAGCGAAGACGGCAGGCATGATGGCACAACCCGCGATAAGCGCGAAAAGTGTGTCTGCCACGGCCGTTTCCGTACCGATCTTCACGATATTCTCCTTTTTCTTCACATACGAGCCGTAGGTGATGACCATGCCGCTGCCGAGCGACAATGAGAAAAACGCCTGTCCGAGCGCCGCAAGGAACGTTCCCGACGTAACTTTTGACCAATCGGGCCTGAACAGGTAATCGATGCCTTCCTTGGCGCCCGGAAGCGTCAGGGAACGGACGGCCAAGCCGATCATGATGACGAAAAGCAGCGGCATCATGACTTTCGAGAACTTCTCGATACCGTTTTTCACACCCATGATCACGATCAGACCGGTTACACCCAGAAACACCGTATGGCAGATCAGCGGCCCGGTAGTGGATGTGGCGAAATCTGAGAACATTGTAGCCATGCCGGGCGTGTTGCCCGATGAGAAATCAAAGCGGAAGGCTTTGATCAGATACTCGATGCCCCAACCGCCGACTACCGAATAAAACGACAGGATCAGTGTGCAGCAAAGAACAGCGAGAGAACCCGCAACGTGCCAGCGGCCGTCGGGTGCCAGTTTCCGGAAAGCGCCGCGCGCAGCGGCCTGGCTGCGGCGCCCGATGATGAACTCCGAGATAAGGATCGGCAAACCGATCAGCAGCACGAATCCCAGATAAATCAAGATGAAAGCGGCTCCACCGTTTTCCCCGACCAAATACGGAAACCGCCAGAGGTTGCCCAGGCCCACAGCCGATCCGGCCAGCGCGACCAGCACGCCGAAGGAACTACCGAAGGAATCCCGCTGATGCTCGTGGGCTGTGTGCGGACTATTTGCGTCTTTCATACAGCAGGAAGGTATAGTCAAAACCCGATTCGTCGTCGTGGTAGCGGATGCTGCGGAATACTTCCTGCCAACATTCAGGATCAATGGCGGGGAAAAAAGCGTCGGCCGGCTCCACCTCGGCATGAATGCGGGTCACATAAACGCGGTCGGCGCGGTCGATCATCTGCCGGTACATCATGCCGCCGCCAATGATGAAAATCTCACCACTGCCCGCAGCGGCTTCGAGAGCCGTTTCTGGGGAGGAGTAAAATTCGGCGCCGGAATTCTTGTCGGCTTCGGTGAGCGGTTGGTCGGTGACCACAATGTTACGGCGCCCAGGAAGGCAACGTTCATGAAAAGAACGCCAAGTTCCCAAGCCCATGATCATCGTGTGGCCCATCGTGATGCGTTTGAAATACTGGAAGTCGGCGCGGATGTGCCACGGAATCAGGCCGCGGTATCCAATGGCGTTGTTTTCGGCTGCTGCGCCGATCAAGCTGAGGGTGTCTTTCATGGCTTGGTGTGTTTATACGGCCACGGGGGCCTTGATGGCCGGCCAGGGATCATAACCGGTCAGGGTGAAATCTTCATAAACGAAATCGAACAGGTTCTTCCGCTCGGGATTGAGGATCATCCGCGGCAGAGGGCGCGGCTCGCGGGAAAGTTGCAGCGCCACCTGTTCATGATGGTTGGAATAAATATGGACATCGCCAAACGTATGCACGAAGTCGCCCGGCTGCAGGCCGCACACTTGGGCCACCATCATCGTCAGCAAGGCATAGGAAGCAATGTTGAACGGCACGCCCAGGAATACGTCGGCACTCCGCTGATACAGCTGGCAGGAGAGGCGACCATCGGCCACATAGAACTGAAAGAGCGTATGGCACGGCGGGAGGGCCATCCGATCAACCTCGGCGGGATTCCAAGCTGAGACGATGAGCCGGCGGGAGTCGGGATTGCGCTTGATCTGCTCCACCACATTGGCAAGTTGATCGATGGTACTCCCGTCCGGAGCCGGCCAGGAACGCCACTGATGACCGTACACAGGCCCCAATTCGCCGTTTTCATCGGCCCATTCATCCCAGATACTCACGCCATGGTCTTTGAGATATTTGATGTTGGTGTCGCCGGCAATGAACCAAAGCAGCTCATAGATGATGGATTTCAGGTGTACTTTCTTGGTGGTCAGCAGCGGAAAACCCTCCTGAAGGTTAAACCGCATCTGGTATCCGAACAGGCTGGTAGTTCCGGTGCCGGTCCGGTCACCTTTGACCACGCCTTCCGCTTCAATATGTCGTAACAGGTCAAGATACTGCTTCATACCTCAAAGATACATATTTTTAGGTTTTATTTGCATGACAATCGGCAGATGGTCGGACAGGCCGCCATGATAACGGGGTCCGACATAGGTGCGACGTGGTTTCACACCCAACCAGGCTTTGTCAGGTTCCAGCAAGAAAGATGGTGCAAAAATCTGCATCTTGGCAGTACCTGTCGCCGGGGAAAGAAAGAAATGGTCGATCTGTTCCCAGCGGCCGTGGTACTTGAGTGTACCCGGTGGAACAAAACCTTCAGCCGGCAACGTATCGCGCGCAGGAGGAGCCAGACCCACCACTACCGGTTCCGTATCGTTGAAATCACCCATCACCAGGATATGGCTGTCGATATCCTCCGTCAGAAGCGAATCAACGGCTTGTTGCAGCACGCCAAGCGCCGCTGCCCGCCGGCTGTCCGACGACCGCGCCCCGCCCCGCTTCGAAGGTAGATGAACGACAAAGACATGCAGCAACCCATCATCCCCCACGCGCGGCAGAACTTTTTCAGGCCCGGCAGAGCCTGGGCCTGAAAGAACCTGCCGCTCCACCAGGCCTGCGCGCCTGTTATCAGCGTCATGCCCGGCCAGACCGGGCATCTCGCGGAGCGTTACATATAAGATATCGCGCGTCTTGGTCTCCGGAATCCGAAGCGAGTCCACAGCTATGACGCGGAAGATGTCTTTGCGGTAGAGCAGCGCCACGTCGATGCCGCGCTCGTCGGGCGATTCCCGATGGACATAACCATATCCCAGTTCGTCAAGCATGGTCTTTCGCACCAGTTGCGACACTACCAGCCGGTTTTCCACTTCGGCCAAACCGACCAGTGCGGGCAATTCGCCCCACACATCCCCGGCCGCCACGATCGTCTGCGCCAAACCATCACGCTTGGCCTCAAACCGCGACCACGTCCAGTGCCGGACGGCACCAGGCGTAAACTCATCGTCGTTTTTCAACGGATCATCAAACGTGTCGAAAGCATTTTCGACATTCCAGAACATGAATACCAAGGCCGTGAGGGCCACACCGATCTCTCGCCACAACATGGGACAAAGATAGCAACATCTGCCGCCAAACGCAAATCTTATCCGCCTCCTCCGCCCGTTCCTGCCCTGACGCAAGGATGGGCATCAAGCCTTCAGTGTGCGGGTTAGTTCGACGAATTCTTCGACAGAGAGCTGTTCAGGCCGGGCATCGAGATAAGGGATGTAAGCCGGAAAAGCCGATGGACCTGCAGGAAAAAGCGCAGAAAGAACTGGTTTGAGGGAGTTCCGAATGGTCTTACGCCGCTGGTTGAAAGTGGTCTTGACCACTTTCTTGAACAGTTCTTCATCGCAGTCGAGCGTATCCCGGCTGTTGCGGGTAAGCCGGATAACGGCACTTTTGACTTTGGGCGGCGGAAGAAAGGATCCTTCTCCGACCGTAAAGAGGTACTCGATATCGTACCAGGCCTGCAGCAGTACGGAGAGAATCCCATAGGTCTTCGACCCTGGCCCCGCCGCCAGCCGTTCGGCCACCTCCTTCTGCACCATGCCGACCACTTCGGGAATCTGCGACCGATAGTCCAACACCTTGAAGAAGATCTGCGAAGAGATGTTATAGGGGAAGTTGCCGATGATGGCAAATTTCCCTGTGAACAAACGGCTGAGATCCATCTTCAGGAAATCGGCCTCATAGAGCGCCGGGGCCAATTTCGGATAATGCGCGAGCAGATAGCGGACCGACTCTGTATCGATTTCCACCACCTTAAGTGCAAGGCCAGCGTCCTGCAGCAGATACTGCGTCAGCACGCCGGTTCCAGGGCCGACTTCCAGTACCGGGCCACGGCTGCGGAGAGCGGCAACGATGGCTTGCGCGACACCCTGGTCGGTGAGGAAATGCTGCCCAAGCGCTTTCTTGGGGCGGACATCTGAACGTCCGGACGGGGCGACAACGGGACGGCGGGACGCGGGCATCAGCGGGCAATGAAATATTTGTACATGCGGGCGATGCCCTGGTGCAGTACGTTGTGGGTTCCCTCCTCGTCGTGCGATCCACTGCAGATGATTACGAAGCCATATTTTTTATCCGGATCGAAGAACATGGCGCTGCTCAGGCCGTAAGCTCCGCCGGTATGTCCCACGAGCGTAATACCCGGCACATAGTCGTCAGCCAGCCAAAGATTCAGGCCGTAGTGCTCCGGATCGGAACGCGGCACCTGCATGTTGCGGGAACTTTCTTCGGAGATGATCCGCACACCGTCGGGCGTGGTGCCGTAGTTCATGTGCATCGTCATATAGCGGGCCAGGTCAAGGGCGGAGATCTTCATGCCGCCCGTGGGCGAAAAGATCAGGGCGTCGTGGCCCATGGTGTAGTTGGCTACCTTCTCGCTGCGGGGCGCGTAGGCTTCGTCGTAGTTGTCAATGAACTTGCCGGCTTCTTCATCCCAGGCGTAAAGATGGGCGAAACGCGATGCGTCGAGCGAATCAACGCAATAGCCGCCATACAGGCCCAGCGGCCGCAACACATGGTTCACCACGTACTGGTCGAACCGTTCGCCCGATACCCGTTCGAGGATCGTACCAGCCATGTTGAGGTTCAGGTTGCAGTACTCATAGCCGCCGCTGCCCGGTTCATAGTCGTTGTAGCACTTGGCGTAGTCGGGGTTGACGTCGGGGTTGATGATGTCAATCGTCGTCCAATAACCCAGGTCATCGTTGATGCTGGAGGTATGGGAGAGCAACATTTCGAGTGTAATGACCGTATCGGGGAACTTCGGGTTGCGCACCCGGAAGCCGATCAGGTCGCTCACATCATCGGTCAGCGACAGTTTGCCCTGTTCGATCTGCTGGAGCAGGCTTGTGGCCGTGAACGACTTGGAGATGGAGGCGATGCGGAAGAGGGTCTGGTCATCCACGGGTTCCCTTGTAGCGAGGTCTTTCACGCCGAAATTGTGGTGATAGATCAGCTGGTTGTCGCGGACGACGGCGCAACTGACGCCGACGGCTTCAACTTCAGCAAGATATGCACCCATGTCTTTTTCAAATTCCTGTTCGGGCGTTTTGCAGCCTGAGAGCAGCAGGGCGGCCAGGAGGCCGGCGGCAAGAAGGCGTTTTTTCATTTTTATCAGGTTTTCTCGGTTTTGTCGGCGTGTTTTTCAAGTTCGTGCTTGAAAATTCTTCCACAAAGATAGCATTCTGCGTCGATTTTTTCGGTATTTTTGCTTCCGATGAAAGAGAAAAACACACCGGTCACCCCGATGTTGAAGCAGTACTTCGAGATTAAGGCACAATATCCCGAAGCGATTCTTCTGTACCGCGTCGGCGACTTCTACGAGACCTACGGGGAAGATGCCCTCAAGGCCAGCCGTCTCCTCGGCATCGTGCTGACACGCAAGACGGCCGGCAACGGCACTTTCATCGAAATGGCCGGCATTCCCCACCACGCCATAGACAATTACCTGCCCAAACTCGTACAGGCGGGCTGCAAGGTGGCGGTCTGCGACCAGCTGGAAGACCCGCGTCTGGCCAAGAAACTTGTAAAACGCGGCGTGACAGAGCTGGTGACGCCGGGCGTCGCCTACAACGACAATCTGCTGAAATCTGGAGAAAACAACTGGCTTGCCGCGCTCGCTTTCAGCGGTAAGGAAGCTGGTATGGCTTTTCTCGACATATCGACCGGCACGTTCAAAGTAGCGCAGGGCTCGCTCGACTACGCCGACATGCTGCTGGGCACCATGGCGCCGCACGAAGTGTTGGTGGAACGCTCCTTCGCGGATGGCTTCCGCCAGCGGTTCGGCATCCGGGGCTGCCTCACGCCGCTCGATCCCTGGGCCTTCGTGGCCGACGCCGCCTACCGCAAAGTCTGTGTACAGTTCGAGACAGGCTCGCTCAAGGGTTTCGGCGTGGAAAACATGCCGCTGGGCATCTCGGCAGCCGGCGCCATCCTGTACTATCTGGAGATGACGCAGCATCATGCACTGGGTCACATCAAGTCGATCTCCCGGATTGACGAGGGCGCTTATGTCTGGATGGACCGCTTTACTTTCCGGAACCTGGAAGTCTTCCAGTCGCTTGCCGGCGCCGAAGGACGTTCGCTGATTGAAGCTGTCGGACGTTGCTGCACGCCCATGGGCAATCGGTTGCTCCGGGAATGGCTTTCGATGCCGCTCAAGGACATCGCTGCACTCAACGCCCGTTACGACACGGTCAGCGCTTTCCTGGGGGACAGTGCGATGCGCACGGCAGTCCGCGACGAACTCTCGCAGATCGGAGACCTGGAACGGATTGTGGCCAAGGCCGCCGCGGGACGTCTGCTGCCACGCGAAGCGCTGCAACTGGCCCGTGCCCTTCGCAGCAGCGCCGCCATCCGCGCCACCATCGCCATCCCCGAACTGGCACACTGGTGCGAATCGCTCGACGACTGTGCCGTCCTAGCGGAACGCATTACCCGTACGCTGCTGCCCGAGGCAGCCGCTGCCTTGGGAAAAGGCGACGTCATTGCCGCCGGCGTCTCTGAAGAGCTTGACACACTGCGCGACACCCTGCACAACGGCCGGCAGATCCTGCTCGACATCCAGCAGCGTGAACGCGACGCCACCGGCATCAGCTCACTCAAGATCAGCTACAACAACGTTTTCGGCTACTATCTGGAGGTTCGCAACGCATTCAAGGACAAGGTCCCTGCCGACTGGATCCGCAAGCAGACCCTGGTCGGAGCCGAACGATACATCACGGCCGAACTCAAGCACTACGAAGAAACGATCCTGGGTGCAGAACAACGCATCCTCGATCTGGAAACCCGGTTGTATGGCGAACTGGTGACCGCCATTCAGCAGGAAGTGCCCACCATCCAGCATAATGCATCCACGCTGGCACAGCTCGACGTGCTGGCCGGATACGCCTTACTTGCCTACGACCAGGACTACTGCCGCCCCGTCCTTACCGACACGCTCTCCCTCGATATCAAGCAGGGTCGCCATCCGGTCATCGAACAGATGATGCCGGAAGGCGAACAATATGTGGCCAACGACCTGCACCTCGACAGTACCTCTCAGCAGATCATCATCCTCACCGGCCCGAACATGGCCGGAAAATCGGCTTTCCTGCGGCAGACAGCCCTGATCTGTCTCCTTGCCCAGGCAGGCTGTTATGTGCCGGCAAAAAGCCTGAAAATGGGCATTGTGGACAAAATCTTCACCCGGGTCGGCGCATCAGACAATATTTCCCGCGGCGAATCGACCTTCATGGTCGAAATGCTGGAAACAGCCACCATTCTGAACAACCTTTCCGACCGCTCGCTGATCCTGCTCGACGAAATTGGCCGGGGAACCAGCACTTTCGACGGCATGTCCATCGCCTGGGCCATTGTGGAGTATCTCCACAGCCGCTCCCGGGCCAAGACCCTTTTCGCCACACACTACCACGAACTCAATGAGCTGGAAAAACGCTACCCGCGCGTCCACAACTTCCATATCGCCGTCAAGGAGATGGATGGACAGGTCATTTTCCTGCGGGAGCTCACGCCCGGCGGCGTAGCCCACAGCTTCGGTATCCACGTAGCCCGGCTGGCCGGCATGCCGTCAGACGTCGTCTATCGGGCCGAAAAGAAGCTGCGAGAACTTGAAGCCGCCGCACCGGACCTGTCTGGCGAACGGACGGCCGCTGCGCAGCAAGGCGTCCAACTTTCCCTCTATCAGCTCGACGATCCGTTGCTGCTGGACATCAAAGAAGAACTCGCCCGCCTCGATATCAACAAAATGTCGCCGCTCGACGCCTTTGACACCTTGCGGGGACTCAAGAAGAAGATCGGATTGTGAAAACCGACCGGCTTCGTACGCTGCTTTCGCTCTCGGGCGTGGCAGTCGGCATCTTTTCGATTGCCGCGGCCCTGACTTTGGTGGATTCCCTGAAACGGACACTGCAGGAGGGGTTCGCCGCCTACGGAAGCGACATCTTGTATGTAGAGCGGGAACCGCTGGAGCCTGACCTCAACGAAGACGGTATATTCCGTTGGTGGGAATATGCCTCCCGCCCCCCTGTCACCCTGCGGGAATACCGATTCCTGACAGCACAGGAAAACATCGTCTTTTCAAGCAGCGCCTTTATCTCCTACGGACCGAATACCCTGGGCGTTGAAGGCGACTGGCACCTGCTCACACAGCAACCTTTGGCGGCAGGACGCGGGTTTACGGCCGAAGAACTGGCTGAGGGAAAACCCGTCGCAATGGTAGGTGCAGAAGCAGAAGCGGCCTGCGGCGACCGGGTCTGGCTCGACGGCGCCCGCTTCGAAGTGGTCGGCGTCTTTGAAAAGGCCGGTCTGATGACCGTATGTCCGGTCGATATCGATCACGCCCGCCTTGTCCCCTGCCGCGCCCAACGAGGTCCGATCCTGCGGGGCAGTATTCTGTTGTCTGGTGCTAATCCGGAACAAATCCGAAGTCTGATGCGGATTTACCGCCGTTTAACACCTATCCAGAAGGATGATTTTTCGTTGAACAGGATATCCTACCTGCTGGACGAAATGAGCGAAGTATTCACACTGGCGGCCCGACTGGGCTGGATCATCGGCTTCTTTTCCCTGCTGGCAGGAGGCATCGGCATAGCCAATATGCTCTATGTTTCCGTTGAGGAGCGACGGCGTGAAATTGGTATCTGCCGGGCGATCGGGGCCCGAAGAATAACCATAGAACGCGTATTTCTGAAAGAATCGCTGCTCCTGTCGCTTTTGGGAGCCGCGGGCGGCTTAGGTTTACTTTCGCTGCTGATCGGATTGCTGCGATTGATGCCATCTGTATCGCTTCCTTTAACGCTTTCTATAAAAACAGTCCTCACGGGAGCGGGAATATCAATGACCCTCGGTATTCTGTTCGGCGTAGCACCAGCCCACATGGCCGCCAATCTCTCGCCAATTGAAGCAATGAGAGATTGACATCAGATGCCGAGTAAAAAATGAAGGGTGACCCTTGGGTCACCCTTGATTTATCAGTACTGACTTGCCTTGCCGGACAGGCCGGAAGGCCGTCTGTATTAGAATCGAACTCCGATTGTGAGTTGTGGATAGGCGAATGCGCGAAGGTTGTGGTTGGTTGCATAGTACGGATCCTGACCCTGAACCTGCAGGTGAAGGAGCGTGTACTGGTAGCAGACCGGTGCCACTTCCGCTCCGATGAAGAGACCCTCCATCAGCGCGTATTCAATGCCGAAGTTGATACCACCTCCGAAGCCCAGCGCCTGGCCGCCACGGTTGACGAGCCACAGGTCAACTTCCTCGTTGGCAATGGTCGGGTCATACCCCGGAGCAGCGACGTTGATGTCGTTCTCGAAGTACATGCCCGTGTACGGATAGAAGCTCTCGATGCGAGCCATCTTGAACTGTCCGAAAATGCCGACATACGGGAAGATACGCTGGTTCTTCGTGTTGAAGTAGTACTCACTGCCCAGCTGGACCATCAGGCGGTTGGTCACCGCGCCGAGGATGGCTTTGCTGGCATACGTCCCATCAAGCGCAACATGGGCGGGCGTCACACTGGGATCCAGATGAGTCAGGTCTTTCAGGAGGGGGAAGTCTTCACCCTCGATGAAATCCTTGCTCGGCTGGATATTCATAATGTACGCACCGCTGAGGTTGATGTTGATGTGGTCCGTAATGAAATACTTCGCACCCACCGAGAAGTTCTTCAACGTGTAGTTGAGACTTCCGGTGTTGGCAAGAATCGTGGACAGATCACCGCTGATGTAGGCGTTGCCGAGACCGAAATTTGTCCCGATCACGTCTTCCTCGGTATCAATGCCCAGACCGATCGCCCTTCCGTCTTCCTCGGGAAGCATGTAGTAGAGTCCCGTGAAGTCGTTGAAGAACTGACCCGGCCCGACATTGAGGTTGAACTGCCACTGTCCTGCCTTCGGTCCAAACACACACTCACAACCCTCCTGAGGTTGTGCCACTGCGGGCACAACCAGAAGGAGCGTCATGATAAGTATGCTTAATCTTTTCAACATATGTTCCGTTTTAAAAAACGTTTTGCTGTTGGTTAGATTAGTGGTTTACTAAAGATCAACGTTAGCAAGGTTGATGAAGTTGACATCCTGGGCGAGCAGGTAAGCAATGATGCGGTCAAGATTCTCCTTGGCACCCTTGAGCAGCTCGTTGAGGACAGTGAGTTTCTTCTGCTCGAGTTTCAGCTTGGCCTGAGCCTCGGCGACCGCGATTTCCATAGCAGGAACACCGCTCTCGAAGTCGGCGATCAGCTGGGCGTTGGCGTCGATCACGTTGGTCTGGGCCTCGATGTCAGCCTCGATAGCGTCGATGTAAGCCTGACGGTAAGCCTCGTAAGCCTCGATCAGTTCATCGTAGTTGGCAGGGTTGTCAAAAGCTTCCACATAACCAGCGGCCTTGCAGGCGGCGTAGTAAGCCGGTTTCAGGGCGTTGATCAGGATATTATTGTGAGCGATCTCGTCGTTGATATCATCGTTACGGGTATTCCAGTCGTTCAGTTTCTCAGGGAATTCAGGGAAGTACTTGTTGGCGAGCTCAAGCTGCTTGCCACCAAGGGTCTCAACCCACTCACCGTCGATGACGTCAACAAGTTCGAACTTGTACTGGATCGAAGCCACATCGGGATAGCTGCCCGTGATCTTCTTGAGACCGTTGATCACATCCTTGCCATCCACCTTGCGGGTGCCGGTGAATTCCTTAAGGGCGGCCTGATATTCGTCATAGCTGGCCTTCTTCTTGTCATAGGCAGCCTTGTCCTTGTTGTATTTCTCAACAGCGGCATCGTAAGCAGCCTTGGCAGCCTTGGCAGCACCTTCTTCCTGAGCGGTGAAAGCAGCGTCAACTTCTTCGACCCAAGCCTTGATGAGGGCGATGTCGCCGACGGCCGGATTCAGAGCGAGCTGATACAGGTACTCAGCATACAGATACTTGTTGAGGTCGGTCGGTTTGGCAGCGGTACCGAACACGACGGACTCGGTGGAGCCACCGAAGAACTCGAGGTTCGCAGCCTTAGGCTGGGTAGCGGCCTTGTCAACACTGCCGAGGATAGCACCAAGAGCGTTCGTACCGGCAGGTACATAAGCGGCGTCGTACACGTTCGGGATGATGAACGGCTCAGTGAAGGTCTTGAGGGTGTAGCTGTCGATATTGGTATCCGGATTGGCTTCGAGAGCAGCCTTGACAGCTTTCTCATCCATATCGGCGTTGATCGTACCGTCGGCCGGCCAGGTCTCGTTCCAGTAACGCTCATAGACATCCTTGTAAGCCTTGATAGCGGCATTCACCTTATCTTTGGCCTCACCGATGTTCTTCGGAGTATATTCCTCGGTCTTGCCGATTTCGGAAATATAAGCCTTCTTATCGCCTACTGCAGGGTGATACTCATAGAGGCCATAGAAAGCACGGTGGTCACCGGCGTTGATCTCAGCAGGATCGAAGACCCAGGTCTTAGGATTGGACTTCGTACCAATTTCCTGAGCATACTTGTCACCCAGCAGCTGGTTGGTGATGTGGGCGATAGCGGCATTGTAGGTAGAGAACGGATCACCGATGGTCGGGAGGATCTTCTTGCCATACAGACCCTTGGCGAGGAGAGCATAACTCAGGTCGGCATACTTCACTTTCGCGAAGATATCGTTTCCGCCGGCATCCTTGCCGTTCCAGTAATAGTAGTAGTGACGGTCGAGGTTCGTCGGAATCTTCTCTTCACCTTCGAAGGTGTAGTCGAGGAGATTCTCACGAGCCTGAGCAAACGCTGCATAGGCATCCATGATGCGGACAGAGTCATTGTAGGAGACACCCGCCGAGTTCACGGACTTAAGGGCATCGAACAACTCATCGATAGCCGCAACCATCGTACCGCGGTTATCCTTCAGGTCATCGAGGGCCTTCTTCAGATCAGCAAGAGCGTCCACATACGGCTGGTAGCCGAGCAGACCGGCTTCCAGGGTGTCGTGGTCAGCCTGCCAGGCATCCTTAGCCTTGTCGGCAGCTTCGCGAGCCTTTTCGGGATCGGCCGGAACATCCGGATTCAGGACTTTGTCGCGCTCCAGCACGGAGACGGCGCCATAAAGACCGTAGTCAGCTTCATATTTGGTCTTGTCGATGGTAACCTTCTGGGTCTTCACATCACCGAATTCATCACCGAGGAAGAATTCCTTCATAGCCAGGTTGGCCACGATGTCATAGTTACCTTCGCTGTTGACAAAGAACATTTTGTTCTTCGGCTCGGCACCGGACACGGGGGATTCCTGCGTGGCATAGCTGTCGAGGAGGTATTCAAACTTGGCAAAGGCAGGGGTCGTCTTCTGTTCGAGAACAGGAACGGTAATCGTGTCGTTCAGACCATACTTCGAAGCAGGGAAATCTTTCTCCTTCGGAGCAACAGGTGCAGTACCCGGGTTGGCAACTGCCGGATTCTCTTCAATCCAAGCGTCGATCTCGTCGTTGTAAGCCTTCACACCGTCGTGCACATACTGCACATAGTAAGCAGCGGCTTCCTGAGTCAGTTCATGACGGCTGTACTCAGCAAGGTCGGCGAGTGCCTGATAGGTCTGCAGCTCGGCTTCCCAAGCGTCCACGTCGGGAAGGGTCGGGACATTCTCGAGGGCTTCTTCGTCTTTGGCGATGTTTTCTTTCGCACGCTCGATGTTACGGTTCCAAAGGTCGATCTTGGCCTGATAGGAGTGGGTCTCGCTATCCCAAGCATAGTCCTTGTTGTACTTGCCCATTTCAATCTTGCGCTGAGCATCGGCAAGGGCTTTCTCGGCCTTCATCACTTCGATTTCCTGCTCGTTGACTTGCTCCCAAATAGCGGCATAAGCCTCAGCGGCGGCAATGACAGCAGCCTTCTCGTTGGCGGTCAGATCCTGAGCGGCGAGAGCGATGTCACGCAGAGCGACGCGAAGGGCTTCCTGAGCCTGGGCGAGTTCCATCTGTTTCTGGACCAGGTCAATCTCGTGCTGTTTGTCAGCAATCTCCATTTCCTTCTGGATCCGGTCGATTTCCTGAGCAATCTGGGCGGCACGGAGTTCCATCTCCATGGTCTTCTCAGCAATTTCGAGCTCCTTCAGTTCACGATTGAGAGCCTCCATCTTCGTGAAGGCATCGGTAACAGCCTGCTGATGAGCAGCTTCAGCCTGCTTCAGGGCAGCCTCGGCGTTCTTCAGAGCGGCTTCTGCCTCACGGTAGATGCCATCCTTCGCGCGCAGCTGAGCGAGGGCGTCGTAGTAACGGGCTTTGGCTTCGCGGAGGGCAAGAATGCCTTCCGGCTCCACCTGCTCGATACAGGAAGTGAAAAGACTGCCGGCAGCAATCATAATCACCAGTGAATAAATAATCTTTTTCATAAAAAAAATTTGTTAAGTGTGTTTGTTATTTTTGGTTAAACATTAAAAATATCTACACAGTTTATCGCCTCAAAATTAGACAATAATTTTTGATTGTCCAAATTTTTGAGGTTTTTTTCAACGGCCTGTTGAAAAAATGTTAAAAAAATCTTGCCCTATTATCTTTAATATCTGCTTCATTGGCAATTACACGTTGCAGGATGTTGTTGTGGTACGAGGCTTTGCGTGCCACCTGCGTTGCGGCGTCGGCTTCGGAGAAGAAACTGCCCGTGTTACGTTCCAACACCTGGAATACATAGACCCCGATGGTTCCGGCTGCGGTCTGGATCGCTCCTTCGGGAGCGGAAGCGACAGCACCGATAAAAGCGGGATCGTTCTGATTGTACTGCGAGGAACCGAAAGACAGGCCGGGCGCATGGCTCACTGTGGTACCGAGCGCTTCGGCGATCTGTTCAAGCGAAGTCATGCCGGCAATCTGGGTGCGGACTTCCGCCAGTTTCTTGTCCACGCTCTTCTCGGCGGAGAGCAGGGTGCGGATCTGATTCGCTGCTTCCTGCACATCCATATAACCTTCCTTGCGCGTCTTCGTTACGGCTGTGACAAAATAATATTTGTTATCGACAATCTTCAGGTCGGACACATCCCCGGCTTTCGTCTTTTTGTCGAAAACCCATGAAACGACTTCGCGGGCATTGTCAGCCGGTCCGATACGCCGGTTTGCCTGGACCATATTATTAATAGGTATTACAGGCAGATCCTGCTCCTGGACCAGTTTCTGGAAGTTGGCCAGCTTGCCGTCGCAGGCATCAGCGAACTCGACCGCCTTCATCTGGAAGTCGCGGTAGGTATCGTCAGAAGGTAGGACATTCTTGTAGAGCGTAGCGATCTGGACTTTCTTCAACGGCTTGGTCCGCTCGGGAACATAGAGTGCAAAAATCGCCTGATTGCCGGAAATCTTAACTTTGAACACTTTCTGCGGGTTGTCGAATACTTCGTTAAGATCGTTCAAGTTGCTGGCCAACAGGCCATCCTGCGTCACCCAGCCCAGTTCGGTGAATTCCGAAACTTCGGGTTTGCGGAGCTGCGCCGCCACAAAGGCGTCTGCATCCGCCTCTTGGGAAAGCGGGAACACCTTATAGTAAACATGTGCCGAATCGGCCATGTTCCGGACGGCGTTCACACGCATGGCCGCATAGGCATTGTCGTCGGTGACGGTTTCGCTGACGGTCCCAACGGGCTGATGGAAAGCCGTTTCGGCGAATTCCGGCCTAGCAGAAAGCTGTTCTTCCGTGAAGAAATACGGATTGAACTTGCTGTCGGAATGGAGCGTGACGAAACTCTTGAGGTTGTCAGTAGTCGTGAACTCTTCGAGCAAGGCGTCGAACTCTTCTTTCGTATCGGCGAAATCCTGGGCGGAGGGCACCACCTCCCACATCACATATTCGATATCCCGGTTGGCCGGCTGCTTGTACTGCTCTTTGTGGTCATTGTAATACTTGCGGATTTCGTCGGAAGAAACGGTAACCGTCGTATCGGCGTAAGCCATCGGGGCGAAGACGAAATCAACATCAGCCGTGATGTTGCCTTCAGCCAACATCCGGCTCTTTTCCAGATCGGTCAGCACTTCACTCTTTTCCAGGAGCGAGGCATATTTCGAGAAGAGACGTTCGCGATAGACATTTTCTTCGAGGAACGACCAAAGGCCCGCATACTGGCCGGTTTCATCCGCGTCGATGGACTGGACGAAGTTGACGAGGGCTTCCCGGCTGAAAGCGCCGGACTGGTCGTTGAAGATGCCCTGCTGCAGGAGGACCGGGGAGATGTCGCCACCCTGCGTGAGGTCGAGCATTTCTTCTTCACCTACCGCGAGGCCCGCACTCGTGGCCTTCGGGATGAAGACATTATTTTCAAAAATCGACTGCCAGGCTGCATCGCGCAGCTGGGATTGCTGCTCTTCCGTAGAAGGGTTCTGCCCCATCATCTTGGCAATCTCGGTGTACGTGTTGAGCTGCTCGTAGAATTCCTTGTAGGAAACGGACTTGCCGTTCATCGAACCCACTTTGTTGTCTGAGGAGAATCGGTCCGCAGCCGAGCGAAGTGTCTGAGGATCAAGGATGAACGACAACAGGGCCAGCGCTACGAGAACCGTGATCAAAATTCCGAATTTGACGCGAATTTTCTCTAATACCGCCATTTTGAGTTTAGTTTTAGTTATTAATTTTTATGTATTTTCCAACGGGTCCTTTTCGGGACGAGGTGCAAAAGTACACAAAAATCAGTTACTAGATGCAAAAAGGGGGTAAAACGTTGCGTCCGGAAATGAAGAATTTTAGAAAAAAATGGGAAGCCTGACCAAGCCGGGTAGGATACAGTGTCATTTCCGCTGGGGTCCCATGAGATTAACCGTGTCGATGAAGTGGTAAGTGGAGTCCCGCTCCACGGCAAACCAGTCGAACGGACGCAGAATGACGGCATTGCGTGCCCGCTCATCAGAAGTCATGCCATATCCCTGGAGCAGGCCGCTGTCCGAGGTGAGCTTGACATAACAGTCCGTATAGATCTGCTTCTCGGCCTGATTCCAATAAATCGTATCCGTCTCCATCTTTTCGCCTTTGATGTGATTGATGACCACCACATTGCCAAAGGCGCTCCAGGACTCGTTATTCTCGGTGGTGACATGCCTGGCCTGCTCGGCCGTGATTGTGGTCTCAAGCTGGCCGTCTTCCGTATATGCATCGACAAAGAATCCCTCCGTATAAAGGTCGTAGGATTGCTCGAGAGAGTCCTTGAAGAAATGGAAATGCTTCATCAGGGGCGCATGCATCCGCATCTGTGCAGATCCCTTATCGGTCTGCAGAACCTGCATGTCATGCACCACCTGAACCGGAACCTGTTCGAAATCGAAGGCCACGGGTTCTGGGTCTTTGCACGAAAACAACAGGATGGCCGCCGCAAAGGCGACGGCCACCCGGATGCTGTATATGCAAAGGGTCCGCTTCAATTATTTGTTGGTACGGACAGTGGTACGTTCAGTCATGCCGGCGCAGCTGACCGTGTAGCTGCTGCCGTCGGTAATGTCCAGGAAGAAGGCGTCTTCCGTCTTCGGGAAGTAACGGCGATACTGAGCGGCCAGGCTGTTGGCTTCCTCAGCCACGGAAGGATCGGCGGAAGCGGCACGCTGCAGGTAATCGACGGCTACCCAGAAGTGAGCCCGGCTGCTGACTTCGTCACCGCCACATTTCTGGGCTCCCCAGATAGTACCGATGAGCAGGTAGGCTTTGCCCTTGTAGGCATCGTTGAGTTCGGCAGCTTCTTTGGCCTTGGCCACTGCCGAAGCAGCTTTACCGCACTTCTTGAAATAATAGGTAGCCAATTCGAAAGTGTAGTCAGCCTTGGTCTGAACGTCTTCCGGATTGAGCAGGCTGATGGCGCGTTCAAGCGATTCGGCCGCCTTGGTGTTCTCGTCACGCGACGAGTAGAGGCGGTAGAGGCCGTACACCGAACTGGCCGTCGGATTGATCTCGTTGAGCGCGACGATCGACTGCAGGAAGAGCTCGGTGTTCATGCACTCGCTCTTGGAGAGCATCTTCACCATGTTGGTCAGGAGCGCTTCGTCGGTCGGGTTGGCTTGGAAGCGAGGGGTATAGAGCGCCACAAGGTTGTCGCAGGAGGCCACGCCGCTGTCGATGAAGAGGCTTTCCACGTCCTGCTTGGCACCACGATACTGGGGATCGTTGCTCGAATCGATCTTGTCATCGAGATAACCGGCCATCAAGGTATAGTTGTTCATAACCGCCTCGGCATCGATTTTTTCGTTGCGGTACATCTCGACCGCCGCCTTCATCTGTGCCACAAAAACGGCCGGACTGGCGTCACCCTTGATGGTGTTCAGGACATCGGTCAGATACTTGTACTGCGTCTCGTAATCAGAACCAAGGAAATTGATCACGTCAATGGCTTTGTTGTCCATACTCTTGACAGCGTACTTCGGATAGTTCTGCGCACGGACATCGCTGAGCAGGAGCAGCGTGTCGACCAGTTCGCGGTAGCGGACGGGATCCTTGCGGTTCTTGCTGATTTCATGACGCATGATGGTCTGTCCGTAGATCAGCATGTTCTGGCTTGCAGTCGGCGGGCAGAGACTGAATGCCTTCCTCCAGAACGGAGCCGCTTCGTCATAGTTTTTCTGCTTGTAAAGTTCCTGGTAGTAGGAAAGATACTTTGTGCACTCGGCACTGTCTTTTCCGAAACGTCCCTGTGCGAAGACCGGGAAGGCCAGCACCAGGGTCATGAGGATGAGGGCAATCTTTTTCATCGTTATTCAGTTTAATGGCAAATTTAGCAATTTTAATTGTACAGTGTAGGGATGAACCAAATATCGTGCAAATTGAACGAAAGCGTGAACAAAAAATAACGTTCCCGCACCAGATTGTTGTCCAAAGCGCCCCGCTGGCCGAAATCCACACCCAGGTTGATGCTGTTGTAGTAGCGGAAGACAGGGATGCCGATACCCAGCGTCACGCCGGTCGCCGCCACCTGGCTTCCGTTCAGGTATAAATAAGAATACTCCCGGTAGGCACCCCCGCGCCAGGTCAGTCGGCGCAGGAAATGGCCGAAGCCGCGACGCACGTCGTAACGGTTGGGAGTCACTTCGAAACCTGCCCGGAAATTCTGCGCCACGCCGGTCTGGAAATCGATACCGGGATATCCGCCGAATGTAATGCCTGTCCAGTCCTGTCGCGTGTAGTCGAAGCCGACCATCCACTGCTCCCCGTAACGGAGCGTGAGACCCGCACCCAGTTCCGCCGGCACCCGATACTCCTCAATGGAAGACTTCCGGTTGATGATCGTGTCGGTCGAAGCAGATGTTTTCCCATAAGCGAAGCGCTGTTCTCCACCGCGAAGCCGCGTGGAAAAACCATAGGTAACACCCAGCACCGCGTTCAGGGATCCTGAAAGAGGCTGCTCATACTGCAGGCCCAGTTTTCCTCCGAAACAACTGACGTTATAACCCCACCCCGACTGGATGGAACGATAAGAACTGCTGGTGCGGAAGGTCGCCGTGCTGGTACGGTCGATCTTTCCGAAATAATAGTCGAGATCCGCACCCAGGCTGAGCCGTTTCCACAAAGTGACGCCCGCCCCCAGAAAAGCCTGGTAAACACCTCCGGCACCCTCCTTGGTATAGCGGATATCACCTGCTTCGGCTATCAACGCATCGGAAGCCTCATCGGCCTGGAAGGAATAGGAGACCGTGCTGAACGGCATCACGCCCAACTTGAAAGCCGCTTTTGTTCCGATGGGCATCGAAGCGACGATATGGTGCATGTTGAAAGCGTTGTTCGCTGACTTGAGTACACCCTGCGCTGTCGGGCTGAGCGACGTAGCAGCATTTCCCTGATAAAGCACATTGCGGTTCTCCAGTCCGAAATCCATCATGAACGACTTGACTTCGCGCGCCGTGACGGCTGCCGGATTGATGAAATTCAAGTAGCGGACGTTCCGGTCGCCGATACCGATACCTCCCATGGAAAGATTGTAAGCCGTACCCAGCCGGACCATATCTCCGAACCCGAACAAGGAATAGGGAGAATAGCCCGTTCCTGCCAGCGGCTCCTGGGCCGAAGCGACCTGAAACGGAGCAGTAAACAGCAGTAGAGAGAGAGCGGCCAGCAGAATCTGTATCTTCTTCACCATACTTTTCTTACGCGTACGAAATGCAAAGTTAGTAAAAAATCAAAGATTATACCAAAAAGGAGGCCAGAACCTTGGCAGCAGCCTGCACGGAACGGACATCCGGCACCTTGAACCAGAGCTTTCCGCCTGATTCCTGAAGGCTGATGCCGGAGCGCCGGGCCGCCAGCTGCTGGAGAATCTCCCCGAAACGGTCGGACTGGAAGAAAGGATGATTGCGTTCGGCAATGAACCAGGCAATCATCACGCCGTTCTTCAGAACGATACGCTCAATACCCAGTTTGGCGGCCGTCATGCGAAGCCGCACCACGTCGATCAGTTCAAGTACCGGTGTGGGAATCGGTGAACCGAAACGATCGGCCAGATTGGCCGTGAAGCGCTTGAGCAGATCTTCCGACTTGATACCATCCAACTCCTTGTAGAGCCGGATCTTTTCGGACGGAACGTTGACGTACGAATCGGGAATCATGAGTTCCAGGTCGGTATCGACCTGCGTATCCAGTTCGAAAGCGATCCGGCGCAGCGGCTCGTCTGCTTCGTCGGAATGGGAAAGCACCAGTTCGTTCATCGCTTCTTTCAGAATGCGCATGTAGGTTTCAAAGCCCATCTCGGCCATGAATCCCGACTGCTCGGCACCCAGCAAATTGCCGGCACCTCGGATATCGAGGTCCTGCATCGCGATATTGAAGCCGCTTCCCAGATCGCTGAACGCTTCGAGCGCTCGGATGCGGCGACGGGCATCGTCGGTGAGTTTTTCCTCTTCCGGCACGATGAGATAGCAGTAGGCCTTGACATTGCTGCGCCCCACCCTGCCCCTGAGCTGGTGCAAGTCGCTCAGACCGAATCGATGAGCCCGATCCACAATCATCGTATTGGCGTTCGGGATATCGATGCCGTTCTCGATGATGGTCGTTGAGAGTAAAATGTCATAATCGCCTGCAATGAACCGCAATATCTTGCTCTCAAGTTCGCGGGGTTCCATCTGTCCGTGAGCCACGCAAATTTCGGCTTGAGGGCAGATCGCATGGATTTTGTCGCGCAGGGCAAAGAGATCGTCCACACGGTTGTGTACAAAATAGACTTGCCCGCCGCGCTCAAGTTCCCGGTTCAGGATGTCGGCCAGATACTCTTCGTCGAAACGGATCACTTCCGTGGTGACAGGAATCCGGTTGGGCGGCGGTGTATTGATAATGGAAAGGTCCCGTGCGCCCAATAACGAGAACTGCAGCGTGCGCGGAATCGGCGTAGCCGTGAGGGTCAGCGTATCGACCGAAGTCTTCATCTGCCGGATTTTCTCTTTGGCTGTAACTCCGAACTTCTGTTCTTCGTCGATGATCAACAAACCCAGGTCTTTGAACCGGATGCTGCTGTTCAGGATCCGGTGTGTTCCGATGAGGATATCCGTCTTTCCAGAAGCGATATCTTCGCTGATCTGCTTGATTTCCTTCGCCGTGCGGAGTCGGCTGATATAATCGACCCGGACCGGGAAATCTTTCAGGCGGTCTTTGAATGTCTGATAGTGTTGCAGTGCGAGAATCGTCGTAGGAACCAGCACGGCAACCTGCTTGCTGTCGCAGGCGGCTTTGAATGCGGCCCGGATTGCCACTTCCGTCTTGCCGAAACCCACGTCGCCACAGACCAGCCGGTCCATTGGATGCAGGCTTTCCATATCTGCTTTGACAGCTTCTGTAGCCGTGGCCTGGTCTGGTGTATCTTCAAACAGGAACGAGGATTCGAGTTCCTGCTGCATGAAAGAATCCGGAGAAAAGGCAAAACCGCGTGCCTGTTGCCGCTCAGAATAGAGTTTGATGAGATCTTCGGCAATATCCTTGACTTTCGACTTGGTGCTGCGCTTGAGATTCTCCCATGCTTTGCTTCCCAGCCTGTAGATTTTCGGGGCTTCCCCATCCCGTGATTTGAACTTGGAGATGCGGTGCAACGAATGAATGGAAACGAACACCACGTCACCGCCCGCATAAATCAGTTTGACCGCCTCCTGAATTCTTCCGTTCAAATTGGTCTTCACCAGCCCGCCATACTGCCCCACGCCATGGTCGATATGTACCACATAATCGCCGATCCGCATGGCGTTCAGATCGTTGATCGTCATTTGTTCCGATCGCTCCACCTGACGTCGGATACTCAACTTGTGGTAACGGTCAAAGATTTGATGGTCAGTATAATAGCAGTTCCTGGATTCTTTATCGATATACCCTTCATGCAAGGATACCGGCAGGAACTGCGGCTTGACCCCGCGCAGTATTTCCTTCAAACGGCGCGTCTGACTCTCGTTCGGTGAAAGAATGGTGACCGCGTAGCCTTCAATCTGGTGATGGACGATGTCGTTGGAAAGCAATTCAAAATTCTTGGCAAAAACCGGCTGGGGAAGAATCGATTCGTCACTTTTCTCCAAAATATTGTCCCGCAGGTCCCAAAGGGTGGTTCCTTCCGGCAGGATATCCTGGAAATCAGCATGCTCACTTTCCTGTCCGATCTCGTCTAAATTCGGATAGATCGATATCTCTGGCATCTGCTCCCCGATGGAAAGCTGATTGTCAGGATTGAAATGCCGGATCGATTCAATCTCGTCGCCGAAAAAGTCGATGCGGACCGGTTTTTCATCGGCAAATGAAAAAATGTCAACCAATGAGCCACGAAGAGCAAATTCACCCGGTTCCGTCACGAAATCAGCCTTGCGGAATCCCTCTTCAAACAAGACTTCACTGATGGTACTGTGGGACAGGGACTCTCCTTTCCGCAAAGTAAGAATAGACGACCGGATCGACTTGGTGCGCAGCACCCGTTCCTGCATCGCCTCCGTATAAGTCACTACCACCACGGAATCGATCAAAGATTTCTGACGTAATTCCGGTGTGATGATATAAGATCCTTCTTTTGGAATCACCGGACTCCTGTCCCACCGCGCAATTGCGGAGAGGGCAGACGTCCGTTGCAACAGTGCCGTACTCTTTTTGTATTCTGACTTTTCAGCGGATGAAGGAAAATAGAACAGATTTTCCTCACAAAGGAAATTGTCCAGGTCCGATGCCAGAAAATATGCCTGTTTTTTCGTGTCTGCAATCACGACATGAAGCGCACCTTGACAGGCGCGCTTCACGGCATTGGCGATATAGACAGCTTGCGCGGAAAGGATCATAAGGTCGGTTCTTCCGACAAAATCTTGTCGTAGAGGGTCTTCAATTCATTCCGATCCAGTTTCCCTGCCGCATACGATTTTTCCATCAGAGGTTCCGTCATCTGGAAATTATTGTCTTCAAGACGATAGAACGCATGCATGAAGAACTGTGCCAGCCCCACATCGAAATAATTCTTGCCGTTACCGCGTTTGAGCGGGAAGATCCGGGCGCGGCGGGCCAATGCCTGGTCACACATCAGACAATTGTTGCTGTCGGATCGTTTCAGCATATAAGCCGGCTGATCCTTACCGGCGGCAGCGAACAAAGGTACAGCAATACCGCACGGCGGATAACCCAGAATCGTCCACATGACCGTCAAATCAGGGTTCTCCCCTTTCTTTACGCCCTTGATGACAATGGAAGCACTGGTACTGCGACGCGGAATGAAATCCTGATCCACAAACCAGCCTTCGGGAGCCAATTCCGGGTTTTTGTTCAAATCGATTCCCAACAAAGAATTGTAGTAGCTGCGCGACAGATTGTTGAAAATCCATTGCGGCGTGAACTGTTCGCCACGGATCCAGGCACGGTGCGTAATCTCATTCGCTGTGTTATAGCGCACATATCCCATACCGTCATCTTTGCGGCCGGTGTACGAGTGATTGGTATAAATCAGGAAACCTTCCGGAGCAATCTTGGAATCATTCACGTCGATCTTGCGCCACTCTGTGTTGTTGACTTCATAATAAGCAGCACCGCCCTCCGCGTCAATGACACCAAAATTCGCTTCGACGCCACGCGGTTTCTTCATTTTGTCGAGCATTTTCTCAAAATCCTGCAGGGTTTTGCAAGAGCCCAGCGCCTGATACATCACGACGCCTTCCTGGTCTTCGATTTTTGCCGTTTCACTCTGCAGATTGTAGGAAGCTGTATTCATGATGGAGAACCCGACCTCATTGGTACCGGTCCATACTTCCCCATCCTGCACGTCACTGTTGACCAGCCCGATAAAACCATATTTACGACCGTTTCCAGCCGGGAAGAACTCGATCCGGTTGTCAAGTTCACCGGTATCGCGGTGTTTCCAGAGCAGCGGACGTCCGTCGGGCGTCGATTTGCCGGTAAAAATTGCCGACGTACAAGCATCGGCGGGCAAGGCAGCCGACAGCGCCAGTGCCAGCAGCAAGCTAAGAGAAAAGATCTTTTTCATGGTTGGGATTGAATTTTCCTAAATGTTTATAAGCCATTTCTGTGGCAACACGGCCGCGCGGTGTCCGCTTGAGGAATCCTTCCTTGATCAGGAACGGTTCATACACTTCTTCCAAAGTGCCCACATCCTCACTGATCGCCGTGGCGATGGTCCCGGCACCGACCGGACCGCCATTGAACTTGTCAATAATGGTATTGAGAATCTTGTTGTCGATTGCATCGAGTCCTCGCGTATCGATATTGAGGGCATTGAGCGCAAAGCGGGCGATCGGCAGATCGATTGTGCCGTTTCCACGCACTTGTGCAAAATCCCGCACGCGCCGCAGCAACGAATTGGCAATGCGCGGCGTACCCCGGCTCCGTAAAGCGATTTCACGGGCCGCCTCATCATGAATGCCGATATCCAGAATACCGGCACTGCGGCGGATGATATTGAACAGCACGTCCGCATCATAATACTCCAGGTGACACTGGATGCCGAATCGGGCACGGAGCGGCGCGGTCAGCAGACCGCTGCGGGTTGTCGCACCGATCAGCGTGAAAGGATTCAGGGAGATCTGCACACTGCGGGCACCCGGTCCCTTATCAATCATGATGTCGATACGGTAATCTTCCATGGCCGAATAGAGGTATTCCTCCACGATCGGACTGAGGCGGTGGATTTCGTCGATGAAAAGGACATCTCCCGCTTCCAGAGAAGTCAGCAAACCAGCCAGATCACCTGGTTTGTCGAGAATCGGACCCGACGTAATTTTCAGATTGACACCCAGCTCCTGGGCAACAATATGGGCAAGCGTCGTTTTTCCCAGGCCAGGAGGACCATGGAAAAGCACATGATCAAGTGCCTCTCCCCGCAATTGGGCAGCCTTGACGAACACCTTGAGGTTGTCAAGCACTTTGTCCTGTCCGGAGAACTGGTCGAAATTCTGCGGACGGATCACCTTGTCGAATTCACTTTCTTTATAGGAAAGCTCCGTACGGGGATTGAAGTCTTCTGCCATGTCGCCACGAACTTTGTCAACAACACAAAAATAATAAATAAAATCTTAAAAAACTTTTTCCCGGTATTTCTTAGCCTGTGGAAACTGTTGAAAAAAACTGTGCGTTTTTTTATCAAGAACTTTTTCAACAGAAAACAAACACCTGTTTCATCGAAATCGAGAAACAGGTGCCGTTTTTGTGGATAAACCTCCAAAGAAGCGTTGTTGAAAGACGGGTTGTTAAGAAGCGTCGGATAAAACCGGTTGAAACGTTCTTTTATCAACAGTCTCCAAAATTACCAACAATCCCCGCCGGTTTTCAACTAGTCTTTGAACTTTGCCTTGAGGAATTCCCGGTTCAGGCGGGCAATATGGCTCACCGTAATGTGTTTCGGGCATTCCATTTCGCAGGCGCGTGTGTTGGTGCAGGCACCGAAGCCCAGTTCATCCATCTTGGCTACCATGGCTTTAGCGCGGCGAGCGCCTTCAATCTTTCCTTGCGGAAGCAGTGCGAGCGAACTGACGCGGGCTGCTACGAACAACATGGCAGAACCGTTCTTGCAGGTAGCTGCACAGGCTCCACAACCTACACAGGATGCGGCATCCATGCTCTCGTCAGCATTTTTCTTCGGAATGGGGATGGCATTGGCATCGGGTACACCGCCGGTATTGACGCTGATGAAGCCGCCGGCCTGCAGGATCTTGTCATAGGCGCCACGGTCCACAACCAGGTCTTTGATCACCGGGAAACCGCGGCTGCGCCACGGCTCGATGGTGATGGTGCTGCCATCCTTGAATTTACGCATATAGAGCTGGCAGGTGGTGACGCCGCTCTCCGGACCGTGTGCACGGCCGTTGATGTAAAGCGAGCAGGCACCGCAGATACCTTCGCGGCAGTCGTGGTCGAACGACACAGGGCCGCTCTGCTTGCCATGGCAACCCGCATCGAAGGCAACCGGGTCGATTTTTTCACCGATCAGCTGCTCGTTGAGGATATCCATCATCTCCAGGAAAGAAGTGCCTTCCGAGATGTCTTTCACCTGATAGGTCTCAAAGTGTCCTTTGCTTTTCGCGTCTCTTTGACGCCAAACTTTTAAAGTAAAATTCATATCACTTCTTTCTTAAAGATTAGTCTTTGTAGTTACGGGTCGCCACATGGGCAAATTCGAATTTGAGCGGTTCCTTGTGGAGTTCGGGGTTCTTGTCTTCACCCTTGTATTCCCAGGCGGCCACGTACATGTAGTTGACGTCGTCGCGCTTGGTCTCGCCTTCTTCGGTCTGCATTTCCTCGCGGAAGTGACCGCCGCAGGACTCGTTGCGGTTGAGGGCGTCGCGGGCCATCAGTTCTCCGATTTCGAGGAAGTCGGCCACGCGGAGGGCTTTCTCCAGTTCCTGGTTGAAAACACCCGTTTCACCGGCTACATAGACATTGGACCAGAATTCTTTCTTCAGGTTCTGGATGAGTTCGATCGCTTTCTTCAGACCGGCTTCGTTGCGGGCCATGCCCACATATTCCCACATGATGTGTCCGAGTTCCTTGTGGAATGCATCGACGGTCTTCTTGCCCTTGATGTTCATCAACTTGTCGATCTTGGCCTGGACGGCCTTTTCGGCAGCTTCGAATTCCGGCGCGTTGGTGTCGGTCTTCGGTTCCTTGAACTTGCTGGCCAGGTAGTCACCGATCGTGTACGGCAGGATGAAATAACCGTCGGCCAGACCCTGCATCAGGGCCGAAGCACCGAGGCGGTTGCCGCCATGGTCGGAGAAGTTGGCTTCGCCGATGGCATAGAGACCCGGAATGGTGGTCATCAGGTTGTAGTCCACCCAGAGGCCGCCCATCGTGTAGTGGATGGCCGGATAGATCATCATCGGTTCGTCGTGCGGATCGACGTCGGTGATTTCCTTGTACATGTCGAAGAGGTTGCCGTAACGGGCGTCCACCACTTCGCGTCCGAGACGTTTGATGGCGTCTTTGAAATCCAGGAATACGGCCTTGCCCGTGTTGTTCACGCCATAGCCGGCGTCGCAGCGCTCTTTGGCGGCGCGGGAAGCCACGTCGCGCGGGACGAGGTTACCGAAAGCCGGATAACGGCGCTCGAGGTAATAGTCGCGGTCTTCTTCCGGAATCTGAGAACCCTTGATCTTGCCTTCCTGCAGTTTCTTGGCATCTTCCAGTTTCTTGGGAACCCAGATGCGGCCGTCGTTGCGGAGCGACTCGGACATCAGGGTCAGTTTGGACTGTTGGTCACCATGGATGGGGATGCAGGTCGGGTGAATCTGCGCGAAGCAGGGATTGGCGAAGAAAGCACCTTTCTTGTAGCACTGCCAAGCGGCCGAACCGTTGGAGTTCATGGCGTTCGTGCTCAGGAAGTAGGTGTTGCCGTATCCACCGGAAGCCAGCACCACGGCGTGAGCGCCGAATCGCTCGATCTTGCCATTGGTCAGGTTGCGGGCAATGATACCTTTGGCTTCCCCGTTGATGATCACCAGGTCAAGCATCTCGTGGCGCGGGTAAGATTTTACCTGGCCTTTGGAAACGGCACGGTTAAGGGCTGCATAGGCGCCGAGCAGCAGCTGCTGGCCGGTCTGACCACGGGCGTAGAAGGTACGCGATACCTGTGCGCCGCCGAATGAACGGTTGTCGAGCAGTCCGCCATAATCGCGGGCAAAAGGAACGCCCTGTGCCACACACTGGTCGATGATGTTGTTGCTCACCTCCGCCAGGCGGTACACATTGGCTTCCCGGCTGCGATAGTCACCGCCTTTGATGGTGTCGTAGAACAGACGGTAGATCGAGTCGTTGTCATTCTGGTAGTTCTTGGCGGCGTTGATACCACCTTGTGCAGCAATGGAGTGGGCGCGACGCGGCGAGTCACTGATGCAGAAAACCTTGACGTTATAGCCCAGTTCTCCGAGCGACGCGGCGGCGGAGGCACCGCCCAGGCCGGTACCGATCACGATGATCTCCATCTTGCGTTTATTGGCAGGACTTACGACTTTGATGTCGGCTTTGTGCTTCGACCATTTCAGTTCGAGCGGTCCTTCCGGAACCTTAGAAATCAATTCAGTCATATATGATTAAATATTTAAGTGTTTCAAAAACATACAAATGTCGTAAAAATCGAAGAATTTTGCAATTATTTGTATCTTTACTGACAAATTTTTAAAAGGACTGGTCATGAAGATTCTGCAACAACTCCTTTTTTGTGTGCTGGCCGCCCTGATTGTCGCTTCCTGCGGCACTGCCTTCCAGGAAAACCGCCAGCGGCGGGCTGCCGAAAAAGCGGCGGAACAGGCCGCCATCCTCCATGCCATTGAAACGGCTGATTTCATTCTTGAAGTGAACCAGATCATTCCCCGGGGCTTTCCTTCCCGCCATTCCTTGGGAGAATATCAGCTGCGGTTGGATGGAAATGTCGTGACAACGCGGCTCCCTTTCATCGGCGTGTCGTATGAGGCTCCGGCGTACGGCAACAACGACGATCTTTCCATTGTCTTCGAAAAGGAAAAAGTGGAAGTTTACCGCGATTTTTCAAAAGCAGCCTCCAAAGGAGAATATCTTTTCCGGTTCAAGGGCGGGAAAGGCAGTCGTCCCTGGACGGTGACCCTCTCCGTTTTTGACAGCGGTTCGGCAACGATCTATTGTGCCAATACCGGTTCCCGGTTCATGACTTATTTTGCCAATCTGGTAATTCCTGTGAAAGATGAGAATCAAGCAGATCATCATTAGTCTCGGAGTGATGGCAGTCACTTTCCTCGCGACCTTGGCTCCCCTGCCGGTGGCGGCGCAAAACTTCGATTTCGTACCGCAGCCTTCCTGGGTTCAGTACGGCGATTCCCTGTTCGTCGGCAATTATGTGCTTGACAAGAATGTCATCATTACGGGCGGCGACGAATTCAATGTCCGCTATTTGAAAGAACATATTGCCCGCGTCATCGATTTTTCCGGAGACAGTTGGAAAGCGACATCGCCTTCCCGCATCGAATTCGTACGCACCAAATCGTTCTCAGAAGAAGGATATGCCATCCAGGTGGCCGGTGCACGGATTCTGATTACAGCTACGACGCGTGCCGGCGAGTTCTACGCCATCCAGACGCTGTTGCAGATGCTTCCACCACAGGTTTACCGGCCCGTAACCGGCCCTGATACGCAGCTTCTCCGGCAATGGGAGATTCCTTGTGTGCAGATCGTTGATTCACCGCGGTTTCCCTGGCGTGGCAGCATGCTCGACGTATCACGTACTTTTTTTGACAAAGAATATATCCTGCGTCATCTCGACTGGCTGGCTTACCACAAGATCAACAAGTTCCATTGGCATCTGACCGACGACAACGGCTGGCGTGTCGAAATCAAGAAATATCCGCTGTTGACCCAGGTCGGGGCTTGGCGCGGACGCGACGAAGCACTTTCCCCCGCGTTCAATTCGGGCAAAGACCGGTATGGCGGCTTTTACACCCAGGAAGATTTGCGGGAGATCGTGCAGTATGCCGCCGACCGTTGCATCGAGATCATTCCGGAAATCGACTTGCCCGGTCATTCCAAGGCGCTGGCGGTGTCCTATCCCGAAGTAGTCTGCCGCCACGAAGCAGAGGTCAAGAGTGTTCAGGGCGAATTACACAACGTGCTCTGCATCGGTCGCGAAAAGAACTATGTGATGCTGGAAAACATCATCAAAGAACTAGCTGCCATTTTCCCTTCCAAATATTTCCATGTCGGCGTGGAAGAGGTGGCGACCGATTCCTGGAAGCATTGCCCCGAATGCCAGAAACTGATGAAGAAGCTGGGTTATACCGAGGAGGCGCAGTTGCTGGGTTATTTCACGGAGCGGATGGAAAAGATTCTGGCCAAATATGGCAAGACCATGGAAGGGTGGGAAGACATTGTTGCCACGGGCGACAAACTGTCACGCAACGACCTTGTGTTGGTTTGGCATGACCAGAAGGTGCTTCAGCAAGCCATTGACGCGGGCTTTCCGGCCGTGACACAAAACTGTTACTATTGTTATCTCGACATGAAGCATACGCGGGCTGAGCGAGGTCATACCTGGGCTTCGTTGATCGATGTCGAGAAACTCTATTCATTCGATCCCCTGCAAGGCCTCGAATTGACCCCGGAGAAAGAACGGCTTGTCCAGGGTCTCCAGGGGGGACTTTGGACGGAACTGATGTTCTTTCCTCCTCATTTTTCAGAGTACCAGCTTTTTCCTCGGTTGTGCGCCCTGGCTGAAGTGGGCTGGACGCCACAAGTGCTGCGGAACTATGCTGATTTCGACAATCGTCTGGAACGCAAGCATTTCGAACGCCTTTGGAATATGGGTATCCACTTCAGGATCCCGGCTCCCGAAGTTGACGCACGGGGTAATGTACGGAGCCCCTACCCATCCATGGTCGTCCGTTACACGTTTGACGGCAGTGAACCGACCCTCAGTTCTCCGGTGGTGACGGGTCCCGTGGTGACCGATCATCCCGAAAAGTTGCGTTTCGCCACCTTCTTCGCCGATCATAAAAGCATGACGGTGGAGGTGCCGGGCGTTCGTCATTACCTGACGCCAACTGTCCATGTGGAGAGTTCGATGACCGCCAACCCGCATTATCCCCTGTCCAATCTGGAACAATACGATGTCAGGCGTTATATGCGGACGGCCGCCCCGCCCCGCCCAGGAGATTATGTGCTCTTTACCTTCGAGGAGCCGCTTCTGTGCAAACAGCTTACCGTCCAGACGGCAGATCCGGTAAACGAGTTTTATGGGATCACGGAAGGGCATGTAGAGATACTTTATGAGGGAAAGGAGAAGTTTGTCTGGTCGTCCCAAGGCTTTGACATGTACAATCGGGTCGTCCTTTTTCCCGGGGACAGGAGGATCAAGGCCGTCAAAATTGTCGTCACGGGGACCGGTGAAGACAAAGCTGTCTCTATTCAACCATTGATCATCGAATAACCAGATGCCCGGTCTTTGCCGGGCCTGACGTCAATACTATGGAATTCTTTACTCTTTCCGCAGGCGTTTCCGTCCATGTCTGGGACACGCGCGATGAAATCCCTGCCCCGGCCGGCTCCGATCGGGAATCTCGTCCTTGTCTGGTGCTGCTCCATGGCTACCTCGAGACCATGTACATCTATAATGAATTTGTCGAAGCGCTCAAGAACCGCTATCGCTTGATTGTGATTGACCTTCCCGGCCACGGCCTGACCGATTCTGCACCGGCCGACGACACCGGCCGACGCGTCAATACCATGGAATTCGGCGCGCAGGTCATAGATGGAGTGCTTGATAAATGCGGTGTGCAGAAAGCCTTTCTGGCCGGACATTCCATGGGAGGCTACATCACGCTGCAAGCTTTGCGGAGCATTCCTGAAAGGCTGGAAGGAGCCATCCTGCTTCACTCCCATCCCCTACCCGACGCTCCCGAAAAAGCGAAAGATCGCGAACGCGAAAAGGCCCTGATCGAAGCCGGAAAGCTTCACATCATTGCAGCCGCTTCCATTCCCAAGATGTACAACGAAGAGAACCTGCGCGCTTGTGACGAAAAGATCCGGGAGACGGTTGAACTATGTGAAACGCATGATCCTGAGGGAATTATCAACAGCATCGAGGGGCTCCGGACGCGACCCGACCAACAGGAAGTCATGCTTCATCCGCCCGTTCCTCTTCTGCTCATCTACGGTGACCACGACAACTTCCTGCCACTGGAAACCGTCGCCCAGTTCAAGACGCAGTTCCCCGCTGTCCGCTACCAACTGATTCCCGATACCGGTCATAATTCTTTCATCGAGCGTCCCGACGCCACTCTTGCTGCCGTCACCCAGTTTATCGACGCGCAGGTTCGATAATCGGCTGACGCATGATTTGCAGGACGGCGTCAATGGGAAGCGCCGGAACGAAGAGACCACCGCGGCCTTTCGTGTCAGTTGCCATGAACAATGAGTTCCAGAGGGCTTCTGCTGTCGCCTCGATGGTCGCTTCGAACAAGGGACTCATATCGTCATTATGAAGCAGGGTCGGATAATAGCGTTCCGTGCTTTCGTCAATCAGGTTCTCAGCGTTGACACTCACGGCAATCACATAGTCGCCGCTGCCGTTGGAGGCGATACCGCCTGTTTTGGCGAGTCCCAACATCGCCCGTTTGGCCAGCCGTTCCAGGTTGCGTGCGTCTAGCGGAGCATCGGTAAAGACCACCATCATGCAGGAACCGTCGGGATTCATCAGATAGTCCGGATTCTCCACACTTTTCTTGAAACTGTACTGGCCCAGCCGCTGACCGACAGGAACACCGTCAATCTCGAGGATGCCGCCATAGTTGCTTTGAACCAATACACCGACGGTGTATCCACCCAAGTCGGCTGGCAATACACGGGACGAAGTTCCGATACCGCCTTTCCATCCGAAACAAATGGTCCCGGTTCCGGCACCCACGCAGCCTTCTTCCACCGGGCCGCCTTTGGCACTCAGAATCGCTTTGACTACGTCGTCGGCCTTGACGTGACGGCCGCGGATGTCGTTGAGCTGCCCGTCGTTGGTCTCTCCGACGACAGCATTGACGCTGCGGACATTCTCATTGCCAACCTGGTTCAGGGTATAGGACAATACGCCTTCAATGCCTTGTGCCACAGAGAGTGTGTTCGTCAGCACGATCGGTGTTTCAATGTTGCCCAGTTCGCGGACTTGCGTCACGCCGGCCAGTTTGCCAAAGCCGTTGCCGACATAGATGGCGGCTGGACATTTCTTGCGGAAAAGATTGCCGTCATGCGGCACGATGGCCGTTACGCCCGTCCGGATATCGTCCCCTTCAACGATTGTAACCTGGCCGACTCTGACTCCCGGCACATCGGTAATCGCATTGTAGGTACCCGGTTTGAAAACGCCCGGCATGATCCCGAAATCACGGATACGGCCTCGCTGGGAGGACTGGGAAAAAGCCGTAAGACACACGGTCAGCAGCAGGACGGAAGCGAAGAATCTTTTCATACACATAGATTTTTTACAAATATAATTGTATTTTTGCTTTTGTGTTTAATTATGTATGAGACGGTAGATAACAGCATCGTGACAGCGGTTTTCGTCGCGCTGATTACCCAGCAGCAGGACGAGGCGCAAGTCAACGAATATCTCGACGAGCTTCAGTTCCTGGCCCTGACAGCTGGCGTAGAAGGAGAGAAAAGGTTCACGCAACGGCTGGACCATCCGAATCCCCGCACCTACATCGGAACCGGTAAGCTCCAGGAAATCAAGGACTATGTACGGGCAAACGAGATTGATTACGTGCTTTTCGACGATGAACTGACCCCGTCGCAGATGCGCAACGTAGAGCGGGAAATCAACGAAAAGTGGCCCGACCACCATTGCAGTGTCGTGGACCGGACCGGTCTGATTCTCGACATTTTCGCCGACCGTGCACAGACAGCATACGCGAAGACGCAGGTCGAATTGGCGCAATACCAATACCTCTACCCTCGCCTGACGGGTATGTGGACGCACTTGGAGCGGCAGCGCGGCGGCAAGGGCGGCCTCAACATGCGCGGTCCGGGCGAAAGCCAGCTGGAGACCGACCGGCGCATCGTGCTCGACAAGATTACCCGGCTAAAGGAACAGCTTCGCAAGATCGACAGGCAGATGGCCTCGCAACGGTCCAATCGCGGACAGATGGTGCGCATTTCACTGGTCGGCTACACCAACGTGGGTAAGAGCACGATCATGAACCTGCTGGCCAAGAGCGACGTATTCGCCGAGAACAAGTTGTTCGCCACGCTTGACACGACGGTCCGCAAAGTCGTCATTGAGAATGTCCCGTTCCTGCTCAGCGATACGGTCGGATTTATCCGCAAGCTTCCCACGCAACTGGTTGAATCCTTCAAAAGTACGCTCGACGAAGTCCGGGAAGCCGATATCCTGATGCATGTCGTGGATATCTCACATCCCAATTTTGAAGACCAGATCCGGGTGGTGAGCCAGACACTCAAAGAGATCGGAGCGCAGGACAAGCCGGTTTATATGGTGTTCAACAAGATCGACGCGTACCGGTATGAGCCTTACGATGAGTTCTCGCTGCAGGAGCGGACGATGAAGAATTATCCACTTGAGGAACTCAAGAATACCTGGATTTCCCGGGAACATACGCCGTGCATCTTCCTGTCGGCGTTGGAAAAAACCGGCGTTGACAAGCTTCGCAGTGATCTCTACCGCATGGTGGCTGAAATCCACGCGGGCCGGTATCCCTTCGATAATTTCCTTTGGTGATGAGATGCCCGGTCAAGCCGGGTATGACGCAAAAAAAATGGCTGCCTTTTCGGGGCAGCCATTCGTGTTTGAAAAAGCCTCGACTTAGCGGAGCTGGAACACGACCGGGAAGTTGTAAACAACCTTCACCGGACGTTCTCTCTGTTTGCCCGGCGTCCACTTCGGAGACATCGAGACGATACGGACCGCTTCCTTGTCCAGCGAGGAGTCCACGCCGCGGAGCACCTTCACGTCGCTGACGGAACCGTCGGTGTTGACCGTGAACTGAAGCGTCACACGACCCTGCACGCCGTTTTCCTTGGCGATTTCAGGATACTGGAGGTTCTTGTTGACCCAAGCGGAGAACGTGTTGGCGTCACCGCCCTGGAATTTCGGTTTCTCCTCCACGAGTGCGAACGGAATGGCTTCCTCCTCCACGACTTCTTCCACGACTTCCGTGTGGTAGTCCATGATTTCCACACCGAGGTTGGCGTTGTCTTCCGTGTCGATGAAGAGGTCGTCGTTGACCTGGATGTCGTCGTCCACAATGTCGATGATGTCAGAGAGGACAGGAATCTTGGGCATCTCCGGAGGGACTTCCTGCTGTTCCTGCGTGTTGATGATCTCTTCTTCTTCGATGGTCTGCGCCTGAGCCGTCAGGTCCATCGTTTCGACCTTGTCAGAAGAAGACCACTCGAAAGCGAGCAGGCAGAGCGCGAGCGCTGCAATCAGACCGATCTCGAGAAACATCAAGTTCTTCTTCTGAAGATCTGCTTTGGGAGTAATTTTGCTTTCCATATCGTTACGTTTTTTATTGTTTCCTTTCAAGTTTCGCGCCGTAACCGACACTACAGTACCCAAAATTAAGAAGAAAAAATCATTTAATCCAATTTTTCTTCAAAAAAATTGTTGACAACTTTTTGGCTTTTTCTGTTAAATCGCTCAGGATTAGCGAGATAACACATTTGTCTCGTAGAGCACGTTATTAACATGCTTCACGGCGGCAGCGCTCTTTTCGAAAGCAGCCTGCTCTTCGGCGGTCAGATCATACTGAAGGACTTTCTCGCAACCGCGCTTGCCGATGACGGCCGGAACGCCGATGCAGAGATCTTCCTGGCCATATTCGCCTTCCAGGTAGCAGCAGCACGGGAACACTTTCTTTTCGTCGAGCAGGATCGACTTGACCATCGCAGCGCAAGAGGCGCCGGGGGCGTACCAGGCAGAAGTGCCGAGCAGTTTGGTCAGGGTGGCGCCGCCGACCATCGTCGCGGCTACGACCTTCTGGCCTGCCGGCTTGGTGAGCAGCTTGGTGACAGGCATGCTCTTGCAAGTAGCCTTGCTCAGGAGCGGGATCATGGTGGTGTCGCCGTGTCCGCCGATCACGATGCCTTCTACATCGCTCGGGGCAGCCTTGAGGGCCTGGCTCAGGTAATAGCAGAAACGGTTGCTGTCGAGCTGGCCGCCCATGCCGATCACGCGGTTCTTCGGCAGTCCCGTGGCCTTGAGCGTCAGGTACGTCATGGTATCCATCGGGTTCGAGATGATGATGAAGATGGCTTTCGGTGAATACTTGAGCGCATTGGAGACAACCCCGTTGACGATGCCGGCGTTCACGCCGATCAGTTCCTCACGCGTCATGCCGGGTTTCCGGGGGATACCCGAGGTAATGACAACGACATTGGAATTGCGGGTGGCCGCATAGTCGTTGGTGACGCCTTTGATGCGGGTGTCGAAGCCATACATCTTGGCGGTTTGCATCATATCGATAGCCTTGCCTTCGGAGAGACCTTCCTTGATGTCGAGAAGAACGAGTTCCGAGCAGATCTTCATGTGTGCAATGGCGTTTGCACAGGTAGCGCCTACGTTGCCGGCGCCGATGACGGTTACTTTAGACATAATGATTATTTGATTGAGTAGTTTTTTATGTAATTTTGTTCTTTAATCTGCAAAGTTATAAATTTTTATGATTCGGTATTTCACAGAAGACACGACTTTCTTACTAAAAAAGAAACGTCTGACTAGCAAGTGGTTACAGCAAGTTGCCGCCCAACGGGGCTTCCGTATCGGCGAACTCAACTACATTTTTTGCTCCGATCCGTATCTGCTGGCCATCAACCGGCAGTTCCTCGACCACGACTATGAGACCGATATCATCACTTTCGACAATTCCGAAGATTATCTGCTGGAGACCGGACACAAAGGCGTGAGTGCCGACATCTATATCAGCGTGGATACGGTGCGTGTCAATGCCGAGGCGTACGGTGAAGGCTTCGACCGCGAACTGCATCGCGTGATTGTCCACGGGCTGCTTCACCTGATCGGCTACGATGATGTGACCCAGTGGAAGCAGCGGCGCATGCGGGCAGCTGAGAACCGCGCGCTGAAGATTTGGGAGGCGATGCAGGCAGGGGAGTAGGGAAGCGACCGGATGGTAGCCGAGTACGATATCATTGTGGTGGGCGCCGGCCATGCCGGCTGCGAAGCGGCTGTGGCGGCGGCCCGGTTGGGCTCGCGCGTCTTGCTCGTGACGCAGGACATGAACAAGATTGCCCAGATGTCGTGCAACCCGGCCATGGGGGGAATCGCCAAAGGGCAACTGGTTCGAGAGATTGATGCGCTGGGTGGCTGCTCGGGTATCGTGACGGATGCTTCGACGCTCCAGTTCCGGATGCTCAACCGATCGAAAGGTCCGGCCATGTGGAGTCCGCGCGCACAGTGCGATAAACTGACTTTTTCGCTGAACTGGCGTTACGTACTCGAAAATACCTGTGGCTTAGATATTTGGCAAGATTCGGTAACCGAGATAACCTTCCGAGAATCGAAAATTTCGGGGGTCCGCCTGGGGATGGGTGCAGAATTCAGCGCCAAATCGGTGATTCTGACGGCCGGCACTTTCCTGGAAGGACGTCTTTTCGTCGGTACCGAAATGTCGGAAGGGGGTAGGCTGGGGGAGTTACCCTCAAAGGGCCTTTCTTCTCTTTTGGCCGGACACGGGCTGACGGTCGGCCGGATGAAGACAGGTACGCCGCCGCGGATCGACGTCCGTTCTCTCGACCTTTCCCGGCTGGAACGGCAAGACGGAGACGAGACTCCCGAACGTTTTTCCTATCTGCCGATTCCGACAGCCATTCAGCAGGGTAGGGAGCAGAAGTGTTGCTACCAAGTCCACACCAATCCGCGCGTTCATGAAATCCTCCGGACCGGCTTCGACCGCTCCCCACTCTTCACAGGCAAAATTCATGGCATCGGCCCGCGTTATTGTCCGTCGATTGAAGACAAACTGCGAACCTTTGCCGGCAGAGATTCCCATCTTTTATTCCTCGAACCCGAAGGGTGGAATACCTTTGAATACTATCTGCAGGGCTTTTCGTCTTCTCTCCCGCTCGAAACCCAGATTGAAGCACTGCATGCCATCGAGGGCCTCGAACAAGTCCGAATCTTCCGTCCTGCCTATGCAGTAGAATACGATTATTTCGATCCGACGCAGCTCCAGGCAACCCTGGAATCCAAAGTAATCCCGGGTCTTTATCTGGCCGGTCAGGTAAACGGGACAACCGGTTACGAAGAAGCTGCGGCGCAAGGATTGATGGCCGGAATCAATGCGCATTTGAAACTGGCTGGTCATGATCCGCTGATTCTAAAGCGCGATCAAGCCTATATCGGCGTATTGATTGACGACTTGATTACCAAAGGCGTCGATGAACCTTACCGGATGTTCACTTCACGCGCCGAGTATCGTATCTTGCTTCGTCAGGACGATGCAGATGCACGACTTACGCCAATCGGCCGCCAGGTCGGTCTGGTCGACGATTTCCGCTGGAAAGTTTTCCGACGCAAGCAGGAAGCCGTTGCAAGCCTGACGACCTGTCTTGAACAGACCAATCTGAAGCCGGAAGAGGTTAATCCCTATTTGGAATCCGTGGGTTCTGCTACCATCGACACTTCGAAGCGTGCCGCCGATCTCCTCGTCCGACCGATGGTTTCCATCTCCGACATTCTTTCTCTTCTCCCAAATGTTCCACGTGGAACAAGATCATGGGAAGCGGAGATTTCCCCTTTGTCGCAGGCGGACTGTCTTTCCTTGCGTTTTCCCTGGTCGGGACGGGAGTTGCCCGCCGAGATCCGTTTTGACGAAAAAGAAATCCTCGATGCCGCAGAGATCCGAATCAAGTATGCCGGTTATATAGATCGCGAACGCCGCCTGGCGGAAAAGATCCTTCGTCTCGAAGATCTCGCAATTCCGGAGGACTTCGATTTTCAGCGTCTGACAGCTCTTTCCATGGAGTGCCGGATCAAGCTCGAGCGCTATCGTCCGCGCACCATTGCCCAAGCCTCCCGTATCTCCGGCGTTTCTCCTGCTGACATTTCCGTCCTGTTGGTCTATTTCGGCCGCTAGTGTTCCACGTGGAACATGCCCCACGCACTACGCCCAAAAAAACCACCCAAGCCGTACGTCCAAACCATATTTTACGTATCTTTATACCTTGTAACCATTTGAAACTCTTAATACAGCTTAAATAGTCAACCGATTATGGAAATTCTTCGCACCTTCGACCTGCTCGAGAACCTGAAAACCTATCCGCCGAAAGATGACATCCTGGCCCGCCGGACCCGTGGAAAATGGATCAAATACAGCATTGACCAGTATTACGACATTTCCCATACTGTCGCCTATGGCCTGCTTGCCCTGGGTTACAAGCCTGGCACCAAAGTCATCACGATTACCAACAACCGGCCGGAGTGGAATTTCATGGACATGGGCATCAATTTGGCGCACATGATCCATATCCCCGTTTACAGCACGCTCAGCCACGACGATTATCTTCATATCTTCAACCATTCCGATGTCGAACTGATCGTTGTCGGAACGCCTGCTCTCTATAAGAAAGTGGCTCCGATTGCCGCAGAAGTCGATCGGGAGATCCGCTTCCTGATGATGGACGACAACGATGAAATCATGTCGCTGACCAAGCTCTACGAACTGGGACGGGAGAACAAGGACCGCTTTGCGCCAGTCGTCGAAGAGAATAAGAAAATCATCAAGCCCGACGAATGCGCAAGTATCGTCTATACATCCGGGACGACCGGCCTGCCGAAAGGTGTGATGCTTTCTCATCGCAACATGATGTTCGATTCTCATGGCCACGCCCTCCGTCAGACCAAGAACTATAGCCACAAGATGGTGAGTTTCCTGCCGCTTTGCCACATGTACGAACGGACCATGAACTATGAATATCAGGAACTGGCGATCAGTACGTATTATGCGGAAAGTCTGGCAACCATCGCATCCGATTTGAAGGACTGCCACTCCGACGGCTTTTGTGCCGTCCCTCGCGTGCTCGAAATGATGTACGGCAAACTCGAAGAGGCAGGCAAGAAACTGACCGGTTTCAAACGCAAGATATACGACGCGGCCTGGAAATACGCCAACACGTTTGACAACGAAAATACAAGTTGGTTCTATCTCCAGAAGCAGAAACTCTTCGACAAGCTGGTTTATAGCAAATGGCGTGAGAACCTGGGCGGTCACGAAATGCTGGTGGTGAGCGGCGGATCTTCCATTCAAGCAAAGATTGTACGATGCTTCAATGCTGCCAAGCTCTATATTTTTGAGGGTTACGGTCTTACGGAAACCTCTCCGGTAATCGCAGTGAACTCCCCGGCCGACAAATACAATGTGATCGGCACAGTAGGTAAAGCGATGGACGGCACAGAGCTTTCCTTTGCAGAAGACGGTGAGATTCTCACGCGCGGCCCGCACGTGATGCTGGGTTACTACAAGAATCCGGAAGCCACGAAAGAAATGATCGATGCCGACGGCTGGCTCCACACGGGCGACATCGGTTACCTGCAGGATGGCAAATATCTCAAGATTACCGACCGCAAGAAGGAGATTTTCAAACTTTCATCGGGTAAGTATATCGCACCGCAGGTGCTCGAAACCCTGCTGCGTGAAAGCGAGTACATCGACAACGCCTTTGTCTTCGGTGCCAACGAAAAGTTTGCTTCTGCGATCATCCTTCCGGCGTACGCCAAGCTCAAAGCCTTTGCCGACGAACAAGGCATTCCCGTTGAGAACAAAGAGCAACTCCTTGAAAACGAGAAAATTATCAGCTTGCTGAACCGCGAGGTTGCCGAGGTGAACAAGAAAGTCGCCGATTTCGAAAACATCAAGAAACCGCATTTCGCCTTCGACGAATGGACGCCCGACAACGGCATGCTTTCCCAGACCCTCAAGCCCAAGCGCCGTAACCTCAACCAGCGCTACGCCGAAGTCATCGCCAACACTTACAAAACCCCCGCATAAACAACCACAGCCATGAAACGCATTGTGATTACCCTATTTCTTTTAATTGCATCGCTGGCTTGTCTGCCGGTTTCCGCGCAGAGCAAGGACCAGGGCCCATACCGCCACGATTTGCTGGGGCTGACGCCCAGCAGCCGTGACAGCAGGACAGGGGAGATCCTCGACCAGACCGCCTGGGAACTGCTTTACTACAAGCCGGCGCAGATCAAGGAGTTTGCCGATCAGCTCTGCACCCGGATCAAGTGGGACATCAAGGTCACCGATGAAATGGGTGATGGCACGCGGCCGAAAGATGCGGCGTTGGATAAGGCACTGCTCGATGAATTCCTTGTATTTTCGGATTTTCTGCTGCGCATCGGAATGATTGCCGAGCAACATACCAATGTCCGGATGAAACGGAACGCCCAGGGCGAGTGGTCTTATTCGCTGACGCCGGCACCCGAATTCGAAACAAAACTGTGGATGGAGCATGTTCCGAAAGCCAAAAAGAAGGCGACGATGAACGGCTATGCCGTGTGTATGGTCAATGGCGCGTATTATTTCTGCGAGCGGCCGTTGGGTGGTGATTTCATTCCGGTGATTTTGGATGAGGATGAACTCTATGTCGCCAATGTCGCGTTTGGGCTGATCCGGAATATCGGACTGATATTTGAGAATGGCGCATTGGACATCGTCAAAGATGTCTATAAGCGCGATCACGACCAGTTCGAGCGTCCTTACCGGACCTGCCAGTTCTATCTGGAGGCCGTTTCCAAAGCACTCGAAAATAACGACAAGATCGAGATCAAATACCAGCCGATGCCTGCTGCCGGCAAGATGAACGCTTCGATGAAGGCCAAGGTGCTTCCGCTGGAGAAGGCCATCACCGACAAAGTCGTGGACTGTGTCGTGACTTCGGATGGCTGGAAAGTGGAGACCGACGCGGCGGGTACGCCGATCCGTCGGGTCATTTACGGCTATTCCATTGTCCAGACCAAACGGGGCAAGCAGGCCACGCGTGTCTCCTGGGCGGAAGATTACCAGGGCGGCGGTCAATATGGCGCGCTTCACGCGTATGGTGTCGGCGGTGGCAAGCTTTATGTAAAATAAAGGCGAAGTATTTGTTAATCACGAAAGTTTTATTTATATTTGCGCACTGATAGTTATTTTTAAGGAGAATTATGAACACCCCTGCTGAACTGAAATACACCAAAGATCACGAATGGGTTCGCCTGGAAGGCGACGTAGCCATTGTCGGTATCACCGATTTCGCGCAGAGCGAACTGGGTGACATCGTGTTTGTCGACATCCAGACGGAAGGCGAGACCCTCGCCAAAGAAGAGGTTTTCGGCACCATCGAGGCCGTGAAAACCGTTGCGGACGCTTTCATGCCGGTTTCCGGCGAAGTGGCGGAAGTCAATCCCGCCCTTGAAGGCGCGCCTGAACTGGTCAACTCCGATCCTTACGGAGAAGGCTGGATGATCAAGATCAAATACTCCGACCCGTCGGAATTTGATAACCTCCTTTCTG